>MDTG01435827.1_pt1 | contig 14556 bp, 19 predicted proteins | sample 811421 | NCBI WGS metagenome assembly MDTG01 (sample SAMN05326645, study PRJNA326480) | marine metagenome | isolation source: seawater | place: Pacific Ocean: South East | collected 2011
ATTGGGGTGTTTGAAAATGAAGAATAATGAATATAAGTTATGCTATTACGGTTTGTAATGAAAGAAATGAAATTGAAAAATTAATTGGTTTTTTAATTGAAAATAAACAACCTGATGATGAAATTGTAGTGTTATTTGACACTAATAATGGTACAGATGATGTTGAATCATTTTTAGATACTATATCACCCCATATTTGCTTGCATAAATCTCCATTTAACTTCCATTTTGCTGATTGGAAAAATAAATTAAATTCATATTGCAAAAAAGACTATATTTTTCAAATTGACGCTGATGAATTACCAGCTCAGGATTTAATGAATTCCCTCCATTCTATTATTAAACAGGATGTTGATGTGGTTCTAGTACCCAGAGAAAATACAGTGGAGGGGTTAACTGAAGAACATATTAAGAATTGGGGGTGGAAAGTAGATAAAATGAAGAGAGTTAATTGGCCCGATTATCAATGGAGATTATACCGTAATGATCCTTCAATAAAGTGGATAAATAAAGTACATGAAAGACTAGATGGGTATAAAACTTTTAGTACTATACCATCAGAGATGGAATATGGTATGTTATTCCTTCATCATCCTAAAGACATTAGAAGACAAGAAAAACAAAACCAATTATATAGTGAATTATGATTACTAATTGCATTTCTACTTTTAATAATCTTTCATATTTAAAACTAGCAATTAAATCTGTTAGGGAAAATAGTTATTTTAAGGATTCTCCATTCATAATCCATGCTGAAAACTGCACAGATGGAACGGATGAATGGTTAGAAAAAAACTCCGAAAAATATAATTTAGAATATTACATAGATAAAAATGAAATCCCTTTAGGTATAGGAGGAGGAATGAATTTTTGTGCAAATAAAGTTCAAACAGAATTTATTAATTTTCTTCATTCGGATTTTTATGTAGCTAAAAATTGGGATATAGAATTATTAAATGTTTTCAAAAAATATCCTAATACACCTATGATGGCATTCAGTCATAGGGTTCAACCCAATATTTTCAATGAAAAACCTGGTCGCCCCGGAACACATATAGTTCCAAAAGATGAATTTGGAGAATACCACCACAATTTTAACTCAGATTATTTTTTAAATTGGTGTGAAGAATTTTCTAACTTAAATAATTTTGAAATTAGAAAGGGAGAAGGAGTAAGTGGTTTAATACGGAAAGAAGATTGGAATATGGTAGGAGGTAATGATCCTTTATTTGCACCTGCATCTTGGGATGATATGGATTTATTCATTAGAATGCAACTGAAAAATGTAAAAATTGTTTTAACAAGTAAATCCGTTGTTTATCATTTTGGAGCTAGAGGAAGCCATTTTTCAGAAGATGACTTCAATAAAAGATCCCCTCGCCAGATTAAAGCTGAAAGAGAAAACCAATCTAAATGGTTAACTAAATGGAACAAATACCCTACATTTGATAATGTAGAATTTGTAGTTAGTGAAGGAATGGTTATAAATAATAGTTACAATGGAAAACATAAATAAATATTTAATAGTAGCCTCAGATGAAAGAAGTTATTTAGATTTAAAGAATGTAGTTCTTGAATTAAAAAAGAGAAATTTACCTTATTTTTTTCTATATAGTACTTCTCCCTCTAGATTATATCCTCATATTAGTTTAGATAGTTTTTCGTATGATACTAATGTAGAATATACTTCCACAACTTATAAAAGTAAAACTTTAGGATTTGAACTCCCATTTAAACCTAATATATTACTTATTACTAATGAAAGTTGGGAACCCGAAAAACATATTTTATGGGAATTTAAACAATGGGGGTGTTTTATAGGATGTATTGAAAATTCTTCTTGGTTACATAATAATATTAAAACTAAATTGGAAATAGCTAGCCGAAAGCAATTTCCTAGTAATTGTATAGATGTCTTTTTTGATCATAGTGAATGGTGTTTAGAAACTAAAAAACTAGCAGGGTGGTGGAGCCAAAAATCAGTTATAACTGGTAACCCCAAATTTGATGATTTGGATTTAGAGGGTTGTAGTGATGAGAAAATTATGATAGTATATGGATCTATGGAAGAAGAACTCCATCCTAAAATGATAAAAACTTATATAGATTTAAATAATAAGTTTAAAGATTGGAAAATCTTATATAAACCCCACCCTACAGAACTTACGGATTTTCCTAATGATTTTAATAATATAGAAGTGATTAACTCATTTGGGGAGTATTTTAATATTCTAAAAAAATCTTCTTTTAATATAGGACTTTTTAGTTCTGTTATGTATTATCCCCTTACTTTATCTAAAAAGGTAGTTTTTATAGATCATTCTTCGTCCGGGGCTAATGATGAATTAAATTTAGAAAATTTTAGGGGTCATGAATTTAATTTTTGGAAAAACATTTTAAATTTTACTTCGTTTGATGAATTTGCTACTTTTATTTCTACTGAATTTATTAGTAAAACCTTAAAAAGAAATAGTAAAATGGAAAAATCCTTATCAGATAATTTGGTTCCTCTAGATAAGGATTGTACTTTCATATCTAAACAATCTAATAATACAAAAGTATTAGAGTACTTTGATAGTTTTAATGATAAAAAATCATCTGAACGTATTATAAATTATTTTGAAAAATAATAAAATGACTAAAACTAAAATATTATACTATATTTTTCCTTTTCATATAGATATGTTAGAAAAAACTATATTTCAACTGAAAAAAGCTGCTAATTATTCAAAATTAGATGAATATTTAAGTTTAGAAGTTATTTTAAACATGTCTGATAAAAATTTAGATTGGAGTAAATGTTCTATTCCCCAACAATACTTTATAGATAAATTTAATTATATAAAAGGATATTGTGACTTTTTACATGAAGTTGATTTTAGAATAGATAATAAAGTATTAGGATCTGGGGCACAACATAGGGAAGTATATAATACTAATAATGGGGAATATAACATAATAGCATTAGATCCTGATATTCATTTCCCATCAGAAATATTTTATATATTAGAAAATATAATCCCTATTATAGAAAAAAATACATCTACTTACATGATAACTCCCCAAATAGCTAAATGGTGGGATCCTTCATGGAATGTTATAAGTAATAAAAAATATATTGATTCTCCATTAAATTTTGATGAAATTAATACATTTGAATTTGATAGTTGTGATGTAGAAAATGTTGAATTAATACAAAATTATAATCATAAATTTGCTGGGGGATGGTTTAATTTTTACTCTTCAGAACTTACTAAATTAATGAAACTTCCAGAGAGTATAGGAATATTTTACCATCAAGATTTATACCTCCAAGAAAGTTTTAAAATTCTTAATACCAAAGGGTATAATATACCTCAATATATAATAAAGAATTGTATAGTAGGAGAAGATAGGAAATATTATCATAAAAATGAGTTTTTACATAAAAATTACCTTCCATACCAAAAAAATAGACCCCATATGGGAAATCCAGAAGATATTTACAATAAGGTAATTAATGAATTAAATAAATTAAAGAATGGATAAAAAAACAGTAAATTTAAAATCAACGGTAAATAATGTGGGTCAATACATTACCCAAATAATTCATTTTACAGGAGGTATAAAAAGAACATATACTGGAATTAAACCCGAAACTATTAAACAGGGACAATTTACTAAAATGTTTTGTAAAGATGGGTCTATGCTTATGATAAATGATGCTAATGTCTTATGTATAGAAGTATTTAATGAAACTGAAAAATAATGGGATACGGTGTTTATAAAGTAACAGATGAATTTGAAAAAAGATTATCCGAATATACAGGTGCACCTTATTGTGTAACTGTTGATAATGCCTCTAATGCTATTTTCCTATGTTTAATGTATGAAAAGGTTAAAGGATTAGATATAACCATCCCTTCAAGAACCTATCCATCAGTCCCCTGCGAAATAATTCATGCTGGAGCTAAAGTTAAATGGGAAAAAGTAAAAGGTGAATCTATTAAAGGTGCATATCAACTAAAACCAACTAAAATATGGGATTCAGCTCTTAGATTTACAGCTGACATGTATATCCCTGATACTCATATGTGCATTTCTTTTACAGGGCCTTACAAAACTTTTAAACTAAGTAAGGGAGGAGCTATATTAACTGATGATTACGATGCTTTTTTATGGTTTAAGAGAGCTAGATATTCAGGTCGAAGAGCATGCTCTTATCATGAAGATAACTTTGATATGCTTGGATGGAATTTTTATATGATGCCTGAGTTAGCTGCTAGAGGTCTTCTTTTAATAGATCAATTTTATGATTCTAAGGGTAATAAGAAGGAAATGGATGATTTGGAAATGAGATACCCTGATTTAAGTAAATTTAAAATATATGAATCCTAAAAATGTATTATCAGTCCCGTGTGCAACACAGATAGGGGTAGAACAATACTTAAGTTTAAGGTTTAATAAGACTTTCAAACTAATAGGTGCTGCCCATATTGAAGAAGATAAACTTTACAAGGATTATATTAAGTTAAATCACCCAATCAATACCCCTGAATTTATTGAAGAAATAAAATACCTAGTCCAACAACGAAATATAGATATTTTACTTCCTTCTCATGATGAAGTTTTATACATTTTAAAAAATGTTCCTGAGTTAGAAAATTTGATTCCAGGAAGCAGTAAAGAAACTATAAATATTTGTAGGTTTAAAAGTAAAACATATCAAAAATTATCTAATCATCCTTATCTCTCCCCTAGAGTCCCTGCTTACCAATTAATATCCAAAGGATTTTTAAAACCAGATAAAGGTCAAGGCTCCAGAGGAAGTTTAAAAATAGAAGATACATATTTACATTGTGAATATTTACCAGGAGAAGAATTTACTATTGATTGTTTTTCCAATAATAAGGGAGAAGTTATATATGTTAACCCTAGATTAAGAAAAACAGTAGTAAAGGGGATAAGTGAAACTACCTCAATAGTAAATAACCCTATTTTTAAGAAAATAGCATCCTATATTAGTGAGGTATTAAAATTTAAGGGTTCTTGGTTTTTTCAACTTAAACGAGATAAGAATGATTCTCTTAAATTTTTAGAAATTGCCCCTAGAATAGGAGGAGGATCTAACATAAATAGACTAAATGGTGTAAATTTGACTTTATCAGATTTATATCAACATGAAGGATTTAATATAAGTTTAGTTTCACAAAATTTAGTTACTGAAGTAAATAGAAAAAATCCTGAATATAATTTAAAATTTGATACGATTTTTGTTGATTATGATGATACTTTTACGTATATTGAAGATGTTTTAAATCGTTTGGATAAAGAAGTTATTGTAATTACTAGAAGTAAAGTAAAAGTGAATACCCCATATAAAACTATTTATGTAAAAGATAGTCAAACTAAAAGTGAAATTATTAATTCTTTAAATAAACCTAATTCTGTGTTTATTGATGATTCTTTTAAAGAACGAAAAGATGTATTTTTAAACTGTTATATTCCATCCATTACTCCTGAAGAAACTAATTACTTAACATGAAAAGTAATTATAAAATGTATAAAAAATAGTACTTTTTTGGCTTCTCTAAAAACTTTTCGTATATTACCTAGTAGTAAAAATTAATTGATAACTAAATTTTATATTTTATAATGGGATATAATGATAAAAATGCTTTTGAGGTAGTAAGACAATTTGAAAGAAGAATAGCCAAATACGCAGGTAGTAAGTACGCCGTAACTGTGGATTCTTGTACTAATGCTTTATTTTTGAGTTGTATGTACTTAAATGTTAAGGGACATGAAATTACATTACCTAAAAGAACATATGTATCTGTACCTCAATCTGTAATACATGCCGGAGGGAAAGTAAAATTTAAAGACATAAAATGGAAAGGAACCTATAGATTAGATCCCTTCCCTATAGTAGATGGTGCAAAAAGATTTACTAAAGGAATGTATGAAAAAGGTACTTTCCATTGTTTATCATTCCATATGAAAAAAATTCTTGATATAGGAAGAGGAGGTGCTATATTAACAGATAGTGAAGAAGCAGTAGAATGGTTTAAGCAGGCCAGGTTTGATGGTAGACATGAAGTACCATTACACCATGATGATTTTAAAATGTTGGGGTGGAATATGTATTTAACCCCTGAACAAGCTGGAAGAGGGCTTTGGAAAATGATGGGGTTACCTGAATATAATGAAGATCAAGACGAAAACCCACCATATCCCGATTTATCAAAATACACTATATTTACTGAAGCTAATAGATAATGAATTTTAACACCCCTATATCAACACTGTGGGATTCAGATAAAAATGTTCAATCTATATTAGATAATTCAGATTCATTTGAAGGTCGACCTTTTAATAAATTTAATTACCCTAAGAATATACTTGATAAAATAACTACATTCCACTGTGATGTTATTCAACCCATTCATGAACTTACCCAAGAAGATTATGACTATGTTGAGGAAATAATTAATTACCATCCTAATTTAAAATACATTTCTTTTCATTGTGCTTTTAGATCTAAAAATTATTTTAAGAAAAATGGAATGGCCTACCCCCAAGGGTATCTATATTGTAGAGATGAACTTAAATACAATGCTAAACAGAATTTTTTAAAATTAAAACAAATAACCGGTGATGTAAAAATTTTAATAGAAAATAATAATTACTATCCTACTAAGGCTTATGATATAGTAACAGATGGGGATTTTATATCTGAGACAGTATATGAAAATGACATATATTTTTTATTTGACCAAGCACATGCAGAAATCACTTCTCACAATAGAAAAATAGATTTTTATTCTTATATCAATACCTTACCCTTAGATAAATGCAAACAGATTCATCTATGTAAAATGGGGTACAGTGACGATTTGTATTCTAAAGATTTTCATTTAGCTAAAGATTTACATTTACCCCTTACCTTAGAAGAAGTAAAAAAACTTAATTCAATTTTAAAAAAATGCAATAAAGTAGAATATTTTACGATTGAATGTTACAGAAAAATAGAAGATTTTATTAACTCAGTAAAAATTTTAAAAAGTAATGATTAATTTAAAAGATAAAATAGCAATAGTAACTGGTGGGAAAGGTCAATTAGGAACTGCTATAACATCTCAATTTCAAAAACTAGGAGCGACTGTTTATGATCTAGATCTAGAAGATGTTGACATTTCAATTAAATCCCAAGTTGAGCAAAAATATGAAAAAATTTTTTCTAAGCACGGAGCAGTAGATATATTAGTTAATAATGCAGGAGTAAGTGTTTTTGAAGACTCATTAGATAGACCAGAATCTAGTTTAGATTATGTTTATGATGTTAATTTAAAGGGTACATTTAATTCAATAAATGTTTTTACTAAATGCTTTGATAAGTATTCTCCATCCCATAATTCTTGCATTGTAAATATTGCTTCTTTATATGGAATAGTAAGCCCTGATTTTAAGGTATATGGGGAAAATGATAGAAAAAATTCTGAAATATATGGAGCTACAAAAGCAGGTATAATTCAAATGACTAAATATTTTGCAGTTTATTTAGCAGATCGTAAAATTAGAGTTAATTGTGTTTCTCCCGGAGGTATTTTTAATCAAAACAACCCACAAAATCCTAGTTTTGTAGAAAAGTATAATAAGAGATGTCCTATGAATAGAATGGGTAAAGACACAGAAATAGCAGGTGGTGTAGCTTATTTATCTAGTGATATGTCAAGTTATGTAAATGGACATAATTTAATAATAGATGGAGGATATTCTGCATGGTAATTTGGATTTAGTAAAAATTTTTAGTATATTTGCAATATGAGTAAAACGTATATTATAGCCGAAATTGGGATTAACCATATGGGAAGTATGGATAAGGCCAAACAATTAATAGATGCTGCCTCTAGAAGTGGAGTAGACGCAGTTAAATTTCAAACTTATATCACAGAAAAGAGAGCTCCTAAGGGTAATTCCCAAATTTTTGATATTCTTAAAGAATGTGAATTGCCTTTTGATAATTTTAGGATTCTTAAAGAATATTCTTTAGAAAAAAATGTAGATTTTTTCTCTACTCCTTTTGATAAAGAAAGTGTAGATTGTTTAAGTGATATGGGTATAAAAAAGAATAAAATTGCATCTTTTGATTTAGTAAATCACCCCCTAATAGAGTATATTGGAAATTCCTCTGAAGATGTTATAATGTCCACGGGCATGTCTAATATTGAAGAAATATCTCAAGCAGTTAAAGTATTAGAAAAAACCCATACAAATATATCACTACTACATTGTGTCTCAGCTTATCCTACTGAAGAATCAGAAGCTAATCTTCAGGCAATTAAAACTCTAAAATCTTTATTTCCTAACTATACTATAGGTCATTCGGACCATACCCCAGATATTAAAGTTCCTTTATACGCTGTTGCTTGTGGGGCCCAAATTCTAGAAAAGCATTTTATGATTAATGATGATTGTGTAGATGCTCCCGTATCCATTAATGAAGCACAAATGACTAATTTAGTTAAAGAAGTAAGGTTATTAGAGAAAATTTTGGGAAATGGATCTTTAGGTATGACAAAAGCACAAGAAGGTACTAAAATATTTAGAAGAAATGAAGGGTCAAAAGTTATATAAAAAAGCTAAAAAAATTATTCCGGGTGGAACAATGTTATTATCTAAAAGACCAGAGATGTTCTTACCGGATAATTGGCCCTCATACTTTTCAAAATCAAAAGGATGTTATGTTTGGGATTTAGATTCTAAAAAGTATGCAGACATGTCTATAATGGGCATAGGAACTAATACATTAGGATACGGCCATGATGAAGTTGATTCAGCTGTAAAAGATGTTATTAGTAAAGGAAACATGAGTACTTTAAATTGTCCTGAAGAAGTATTTCTAGCTGAAAAACTACTTGAAATTAATGACTGGGCTGATTCAGTAAGGTTTTGTAGAGCTGGTGGTGAAGCTAATGCTTTATCAATTAGAATCGCAAGAGCTGCATCAGGAAAGGATAATATTGCAATATGTGGGTATCATGGCTGGCATGATTGGTATTTATCTGTTAATCATAATTCTACTGGGAGCCTAGACACCCATCTACTACCAGGTTTAAAACCTAATGGAGTACCTAAGAATCTTAAAAATACAGTTTTTCCATTCAATTATAATGATTTTGATGAATTAGAGTCTTTATGTAATAATAATGACATTGGTGTAATTAAAATGGAAGTTACGAGAAATTTTGGACCCGAAGATAATTTCTTAAATAAAGTTAGAGACTTAGCCACTAAAAAGGGTATTGTATTAATTTTTGATGAATGTACATCCGGGTTTAGAGAAACTTATGGAGGTATACATAAAAAATATTCTGTTAATCCTGATATTGCTATGTTTGGAAAAACTATAGGTAATGGTTATGCTCTAACAGCAGTAGTTGGGATTGAGGAAGTTATGAGATCAGTTGAAGATACTTTTATAAGTAGTACATTTTGGACTGAAAGAATTGGACCAACTGCAGCTTTAAAAACCCTTGAAGTGATGGAAAAACTAAAATCATGGGATATTATTACAAACGTGGGTCTTGATATTAGAAAGGGATGGTCAAAAATATTTAAGAAATATAATTTAGATTTTGATATATCAGGACTTCCATCCCTTAGTAGTTATTCCTTCAAAAATAATGATTTAGAGATTCAAACTTTAATCACTCAAGAAATGTTGAAAAAAGGATTTCTTGCAAGTAATAGATTTTATGCATGTATCTCCCATGACAAAAAGGTATTAGATTCATACTTTAATGCCTTAGATGATACATTAAATTCAATAAGTGGAATATTAGACAATAAAAAAGAGATAATAAGTAAATTAAATGGACCTGTAAGACATTCAGGATTTAAAAGATTAAATTAATAAAAATGAAAAATATAAACGAAATAGCATTTATCATCCAATCTAGAAAAGGATCTGTAAGAGTAAAAAATAAAATGTTAAAACCATTTAATGGTTCTTGTTTATTTGAAATTGCTCTCCAAAAAGTACTTAAATCAAAAGTAATTCCTAAAGAAAATTTTTATGTTTCTGTATTAGATGATGAATTTAAAAACATAGCTAATAAACATGAAGTGAATATCTTCCACCGCTCTCCAGAATCAACAGTTGAACCTGTTGAACTTCCTACAGTATTTGGGTGGCATAAGAAAGGAGCATTAAATAAACCATATAAGTATTGGGTTAAAATTAATGGGTGTAATCCTCTTTTATCTATAAATACCATTGATAGATTTGTTGAGTCATTTGTGAATACTGATTCAGATGGGATGTTTGGGGTTTTTGAAAAGAAAACATTTCTATTTAATAATGAGGGATTAATGATGAATAAATTTTTTGGAGAAGATAAATATTTAGCTACTTTAGAAACTAAATACGTAGAAACTTGTTATGAAGCCGCACATTCATTATACGCTGGTAAAATGGAAGATATAGGAAAAGAAATTTATATGGGTTCATTTAAAAAACCTGGTAATCCCGAATTTTTTATTATGGATGAAATAGAATGTTTTGACATAGATTGGCCTTTTCAATTTGATATAGCAAAAACTATGTACAATCAAAGGAAAGATTTAATATGGAAATAACAATACTTACAGATAATCCTAACAGTTGGATTATGCCCCATGTTGAGGAACTCAAAAAATTGTTATCCAATTATAAAGTAAAACATATTTTCCACCAAAATGATATTATTAGTGGGGATATAATGTTTATCTTAAGTTGTGAAAAAATTATTCCCCAACATCAATTAGATCTTCATACTAGTAATATTGTAGTACACCCAAGCAAATTACCTGAAGGTAAAGGTTGGTCTCCTCTAGCATGGCAGATTTTAGAAGGAAAAAATGAGATAACTGTAAGTTTATTTGAAGCGTCATCTAAAGTAGATTCAGGAAATGTATATCTAACTGATACTATTTCATTAAGCGGGGATGAACTTAATGACGAGATTAAATATATTCAAGGTACAACTACCGTTAGAATGATTTTAAATCACCTTAAAAACATTGAAAAGTATTCTTTAAGTAAAGTACCTTCTTATAAGCAGGAAGGAAAAGAAAGTTTTTATCCTAAATTCAAGAAAAAACATAATGAACTAGATATTAATAAAAATATTAAAGAACAATTTAATATTTTAAGAATAGTTGATAATAAAAAATATCCTGCTTGGTTTCAAATAGATGGACAAGAATATATCCTAAAGATTAAAAAGAATAATGAATCTACTTTTAAATTAGTACCATGTACCGAGGAATATTGGGAGTTTGTTAAAGACCTTCGAAATGACGAAAAAGTTCAAGAGGGATTTATAGAAACTTTACAAATTACTTCTGAGGATCAACAAAAATATATGACTAAATATAGTGATTGCTACCGTATTGCCTTAATGAGGGATATACCTGTAGGGTTTGTAGGGGTAATTAATAATGATATAAGAGTATGTACCCATCCAAATTATCAAGGTAAAGGCATTGGGAAATTTATGATTAATAAATGTATGCAAATATGGCCTAATGCCTTTGCTAAAGTAAAATTAAACAATGAAGCTAGTTTAAAATTATTTGAATCCTGTGGATTTGATAAAAGATTCTATGTTTTAACTAAAGATTAAATGGATAATATTTTAAATTCAGAATTTAAAAATATAGCTAAAAATCATGTAGCTTTTTGCATATTAGGAGGTCCTTCTTCTAAAGAGTTGGATAATATTCAGGATATTATAAAAAATAATTTTACTATAACAGTAAACCGTAGTATAGAATTATATCCTAATGCAGATATGTTTATTACTTCTGATAATAATATTGCTAGAGAATATTTTGAAGATAGAGAATTTTTTCTCCATAAATTTAGAGGAGGTAAATTTTTAAAAGACAAGGCTAACTTTAAATATGATGAAGAGCCCTTATGGGTTAAGGGAAAAAGAAATATTCTTTTAAAAAATCCAAATTTAGTAAAAATAATAGCATGTAATGATTTTCCTAGTTATAACACTTCTTTTTCAACGGGTCAATTATACAAATACAAAGGTATAGAATATGCCAAACAGGTAAAAAATACATATATTTGCATAGAGCATAGAAACCCCCAAGGGGAATCATATCCTGTTCTTTCTCCTTATATAGAGGAAACTATTGAAAACTATGGTACTGATCCCCTTAAATTTTACCCTGGGGGTAATGCATCTGGTATTATGTTTCAATTATTGTGGTACATGGGTTTTAAAAAAATGGTAGTAGTAGGATATGGAGATAAGGGTAAAAGTGTTAGAAGTGATGATTACGAAGAAATTGTAGATTCTTTTTATGATGAAAATAATACCGAATTTGAATGGTCACAAGAAGAAATCCACGGAATGGTAACTCACTATAATAAATGGGGAGATAATTTTAAAATATTAAAAGGAGGTGGGATATGTAAAGAATATTGTGATTTTAAACAAGCGTCTTATAATGATTTAGAAAAATCCCCCCTAAAAAAGAATAAATTAATAGACAAACTCCTAAAACTAAGCAATGGATAAAATAACATTTTGCATACCTTCAAAATCTAATTTAAGATACCTTAAAACGTGTATCCCTTCTATAAGAAAAAATGCTTATAGAAAGGATCATAATATAATTGTATTCGTAGATTCAGACGAAGATGGTACTATTGAATGGCTAGACCAAATTAAAGATGAATATAACATATCTTACTATGTCAATCCTGATTTAGGTAATAGTTTATATGGTATAGGCAGGGCATATGATTTTTGTGTCAATAAGTCGTCAACAGACATTTTTATGATTTTTCATGCTGATATGATGTTAGGTAAAGATGCTGATTTAAAAGCTTATAACCATTTGAAAGAAAAAACAGTAGTTTGTTCTACAAGGGTTGAACCCCCAATTCACCCTAATGCCGGAGAGAAGATCCTAGAGAATTTTGGAATGTGGCCTGAGGAATTTAAGGAAAAAGAGTTTGATGAATATGTAAATTCTCAATTAGATGAAACTAAAACTACAGAAGGTATTTTTGCTCCATGGATGATGTATAAATCCAAATTTTTAGAAATACTAGGTGGACATGATCCTATAATGCATTCTTGTAGGGAAGATTCTGATTTATTTAACAGAATGCTACTTGCAGGATTTAGTTTTATTCAACCCTGGAATTCATTAGTTTATCACTTAACAGGAAGAGGAGCAGGTAGTTTTGATGGTGACCAAGAGCGCCATAATAAATGGAAAGAAGATATGAATAAATCTACTTTAGAGTTTATTCGTAAATGGGGGCAAAATGTAAATCACACTCCCCTAATGAAACCTATAGTTTATCCTGTCTACCAAAAATCATATAAACTTAAAAATCCTAATCCCCAATTAGAACAACATTTAGAACCTTGGTTTAATGGGGGAGAGGATATTATAGTAGAAATAGATGGGAATAATTTTACTCAACAAGATTTCCAAATCATTCAACAACTCTCAGCTATAATTCAGGATAGTGGAGAAATAGGAGAATTTGAATTAGGCAATTTGAAAGTATTTATAAATGACCTAACAGAATACCAACATAATCTTATTAAAATATGAATAAGGAATACATAAAAAAATTAAAATTAGAATTAGTAATGGCTCACATGTCTAATGGTTGGTATGTTAAGTGGATTAAAGAACAATTAGCCAAATACAAGAATTAATTTATCTGCTAGTATTTATAATTGTAAATAGAGTATTATGAGGGGGAATAAACAAATAAAAACTCGACCAGCAATTGAAATAGAACTTACCTATGATGAAGTAGGACTTATCCCCAATTTACTAGAGGAAGATAGTTTTAAAGATCATATTTTAACTGAAACGTATGATGCTATTTCTTATGCTGTAGAAAATAGTTTAGATAAAATAGATTTATTTAATATAGTTAATTTGGGTTATAATGTTTCCCTAGAGAAAAAAGATTTTATTTCTTCTCTAAATATGATACTTAAAATGTATGAAAGGAAAGAGGATTACTTGGAATGTGCCACTGTTCAAAATTTAATTAAATTTATAAAACATGAATGAGTACTTTAATTCCGAAGAAGAAAGAAAAAATATTAAATCTCTTTTTGATGATATTCTTGATGCTGATATAAATGTTTATGAAAATGTAAATGTCTACAAAAAGCATTTTATATCAATTGTAACTAATTTAGAAAGGGGTGCTTTTGGAGAAAAACAATTCGAAAATGAAAATGTAAGAGATCTTGCTCCTGTAGTAGATCCTTTATGGTTTTCTATAGAATTAATGTTAACTCATTTATACGGTAATCAAGTAGGCAGTTTAATATTATGGTATTTATTTGACAGAATAGATGTAGATGATAATATTCTACCTTACATAGACGAAGACAGTAATACTAATCTATTTGATACCCCAGAAGATTTATGGGAATATGTTAAACTATTAATAGAGGATTATTAGAGCTAAACCAATAAGTAAAGAACAATGCCTCGCTGCTATGGCTAAAACTAAGTCAAACAGAGCAGCAG
>MDTG01017094.1_pt1 | contig 14555 bp, 14 predicted proteins | sample 811421 | NCBI WGS metagenome assembly MDTG01 (sample SAMN05326645, study PRJNA326480) | marine metagenome | isolation source: seawater | place: Pacific Ocean: South East | collected 2011
ATGCTATATTACCGTCTGGACAAAATTGGTCTCAAGATTTATTAATTTCCGGTTTACAAAAAGCTATCCGAAGAAGTAATTATAGCGATGCATTATGGTGTGCGTATAATTTAATTACATTTGCTGAATTTCATGAAAAGGAAGAAACAACTGGTTTAATATGTATACATTCCGGTGCTATGGGTAAAGTAACCAATCTTTTAAATCGGTTAATTATAATATCAGCAGAAGATATCATGCCAAATCCCATTCTTTTTAATCAATGTTTTATTAGCATAGAAGAGTCTAGATTGTTTTTAAAACAGTTGAAACAACCTCAAACATTTGAATCATACAAAGAACATATTGGAAATATTGTGGTAAGAGTGACAAATATTATTACTGCCTTATGTTCATGCGAAAAGGGTAGATTAATATCTTCAACCAATGCTAAATTTAAACACTATTATTTAGCAGCTGAAGCTAAACTACCTGAGTTTACAAGTAAAAGAAAAAGATCAAATATGTAACGAATAAAAATACTATATAATATTATTTTTAAAGTTTAAAATGTTTGATGATGACGATGAAGATATTTTACCACTTTATCAAGATGTAAACCCTCCAATCTATGAATATTTAGATAAACGTTTGTCTTATGGTATAAATAAATATATAATTGATGATGACTATTTTTTTAAAATGCAACGATATTTATTACAAGGTAAAAAATTTAAAATAATACCCACCTATAACTTTTATTTTAGAATGCCACGCCCTTGTCATATAGGTATAGCCTGTCCTATATTTTATTATACCTATTATTACGATTGTATGAAAGGTGATAAATGTTATTTTAAAACCCATGTTGATTATAAAAATGTCAAATGGTTTATTAATCCACGAACATTGAATATCACATGGTATTCTACTAATTTCATTAGCGATACGATAACATACAACTATAAGTTAGGCATTGATTTCATGTACGAATTAATGGAAGATAAGACATGGAAAGCTCCCATTATAGATTTACCATGGTTTGATTATAATTATTTTTACAATGAACGGGAAATAGAGGGGGTAAATATAGAAATAAAAGAAGATGATGATGAAATGTCTAAAAATATATTTAAAAATATTAATACTTTATTTATTTAAACCGAATCAGCTCCCTGTATTCTCTCTTCTTTTGTATCCACAACTGTTACATTTAATCCAATAGCTACACTAGATTCAACTGGTACGGTAACTTGATATTCTTCCGGTTCCTTTAAATTTGTTGCATGTGAAGCATTGACTTCCAATTCACGGGCCATTTGTACAACTGTACAACATGGACAACAGATTGAATATAGAGCATCGGTCGGGTCGTCTCCAAATATATTTAATTTTTTACGAACATGGTATCTTATGACCCAAACCAACGCACAGAAAAAACTAAATAAAAATAAAGAAACCGTTTGATTTATGCTGTATATTTCATAGGTTGTTTCCCCATCATGAATTCGCACCTTCCAATTTTCAATTAAGTTGTTCAATATAGAAGAAATATAAAATACGAATCCTAAAATTAACATGGCACGTGAAAAGGATTTGAAGCTACCGAAACATGGATATGTGCGTACTCTTCCAGCGACTTGTGTCAATATACAAGGAAGACATCCAAATGCGGTGTACAGTGATAAACAAGGATCTTTCAAACAATCGAAAAAACGACTGTTCCAATTTCGCATTGGAATGGTAGTTCCTTGAACAACAAGCGGTATTGTATCTTCGTTTCGTTCCATTTTTATATAAATATAACACACTTATATATACTGGAATATGTTTTGAATAAGCCTGTATATTTTTATTATTTATAATAATATAAAAGATGCCTCGCACTAAATTAAATCCTCCCATGAAAGTAAACCGCACATTACCCAGCACACTAGGATTTAAACAGGCTGTACTGGCACAAGCGCCGTGTGGTCAGAAACCAGCTTCCTATCTGGTTACAGATAAAGATGGTAATCGCATATTCATAAAAGAATTGATAAATCAAGGCGCCACCGGGAAGAATCCTAAGAAAATGGCAGAATTTCAACTCATTGTAGATTCGCTCAAACCAGTGTTTGGTATCAAAGCAGTAGGATACACTTACGGTAATAAATATCTAGTTTCTAGTGACCACAACATGCCTACCAAACCCTATGAAACAAAAGAATATACTACACCTAGCGGACGCATCTATACTATTGTGAAAGATGGACCAAAAACATTGAGAGACCTTCGATTTCCTAAAAATAAAGACACTGGTAGACCAGTTCCCAGTGCTATTATTAAGACGGATAAGGAATTGGATATATTGAAAGTATTATTGTTTCGGCAATTTGTGGGAGCGTCGGATTCGGTTCCGGTCAATATTATGATAGATGGTGAAGGTGGTATACTAAGTATAGACGAGATGGCATATGCTGGAGACAAGATGGATAAGAAGAGAGCGGAAGACCCTGATAATTTTATTCACTGGTTGTGGCGTAAGCCTCCTAGTAAAGAAATGTGTCAACAAGGTAAAGAATGGTTACAGGAACACAGTAGAGAGTTAATGAGTTGGGCGAACAACATTGACTTGTCGCATATTGATATACGTGTAAATGGTGAGGTTACAGGCATATATGGAACGGTGGAAGCAATGAAGAGAAGAATTGATTCCTTTATATTTTTTTTAAAAGATTCTAAATTAAATTTTTAATTATTTACAAATAAACTTTTACCAAATTTTCCACACAAATAAAAACTCATGTATTTGTCTTTCAATACCTGATTTTTATATTTCAATGGTATGTATTGCCCTTTTGTTTTATTTGCTTTTGTTCGTATTTGCAATAATTTATTTGGACCATTAATAGTATGTAATGTTTCTCCATTGGTATAAATTTGTTTTATTTTTTTACTTATATGCATGTAGTCTTCCTTTAACTGGATGTAATGATGTCTATGTGTTATAGCATTATAAACTTTATAATTGATATAAGAACCATCCTTATTAAAACATACATAAATAGTTTGTTGAAGTTTTCGACCTACTTTACTATTTTCATACGATAAATTATTATCTATAATCTCACTTAAACACCAGCCCAACGATGTTACAGCTATTGATTGACCATATGTAAATGATTTTAATTCACCATCTGCCAAATCTTTTAAGGCGCTTGAATTTGGTATATCTAACAAGGTTTCTAGTTGTATACCCCTAGACCCCTTGTTTTGTTTTGTTGGCTTACTTATCAATGGCTTAGCCGTCGATAAGCGGGATACGATATCTTTTACAGTTAACTTACACATATTCATCTCTTATATATATATACGCGACGTTCTAATGTCAGAATATGCGATTCATATTTTGATAATATTATATTACATATTAAAGTATATGAATGTCGCATTCTTTTACATATGAGCCAACCCAAAACTAAAATCGTGCCAATCGTTAAAGTAGAATGTGATTGTTGCGCACACATGAAAGCGCATTTGTTCGAATGTCCTTTAGAAAATTGTGCGTATACCATGTGTGCCGATTGCTGTCAAAAAACATGGGATGGTACTGAAACATCTAAATGTCCAGCTTGTAGAAGAGAACGATGGCCTTTTTACGACATCGATACCAACGAAGCCATACATTGTCCCGCTTGTTTAATGGGATTTCCATTCAAATGTCCACGGTGTTGGGATTATGTACATAATTGTTGGGCTCCCACACGTTTTGTTCGTCCCTCGCAACATTGTATATCTCATGGATGGTTTAATATGGTTCAATGTAGAAATGGAATAATGAATCAATTGGTAAGGGAACAAGATAATATAGAAAAATGTTTATGTATAGGTCTTGATTATTTTTGTAAATTTTTGTTTTATGTGGTGGCCACAATACTTGCAATATTAGTAGGGCGGTTGGTATGGTTGATATTGGGCATGGGTGGAATGGAAGACAATTATTATTGGGCAGATTTTACTTATTTTTTTGCTACAGGTGTAGCCGGTGCTATTATTATATGCTGCTGTGGTACAGCGTGTGGGTGTTGTGTTGTCCACTCCGGTGAAATTGATTCATATGAATAACATATTCTATATTTTTATTTCAATGTTTATTATATTAAAAATGGCGATTGATTTTACCGATAGTGTACAAGTTTTTAAAATATTTTTAATATTACCATTAGTATGTTTCGTTTTGATAATGAAATTATTAACAATAATAGTTGTGACTGTTGGGGTTGCTACATTAAGCTTAAATATATTGTATCATGTTGATATAATATTATTCTATTTTATAACAAATGATTTCAATGATTTTATAGGTGTGTTTATACTTTTTCTATTGTTTCATGCGAATAAACTGTATATTGAAACTTTCGTAGAAGAGTCTTCTTTTTTCATCAAACGAATGCCAGAAATGTTCGATGAAACATGGGAGGAAATAAAAGATGTATATGATGATTTATCAACATAGGCAAAAATAAAGAAACTAAAAAAAAGAAGTATTAATAAATAACATTAATTAGTAAATGGCGGAAAAGAATGAAAAGAATATTACAGGTGATAAACTATTTACATTTATAAAAATGTTCTGGAATGGTAATAATCCCAAGACAATAGAGGAAGAAGAGGATGGAATTAAGAAGGATTACCTAGAATTCGATGAAGGCGAAGGGAAATTTATTTTTAATGAGGACCAGTATACATTTCCCGGGAAGAAGACAGGAAAAGTAAAAACCCCATTTATACCCGTGAAGTTTGATGATATAGTAGCAGGTAGTGAAATTAAAAAAATCTATCAGAAAAATACGGTAGACGGTGAGGAAGATTTTATTAATCAAACATTCCCACTCCCGGACGAAGAGAATCTCACCAACACATTTTGGTGGAAAATAAATGCTCTGGATTTTTCTGAAACACTCAAAGTCACATTTGGAGGTTTATCAAAACCATGGCAGAATCATGTACAAATAGAGGATCTAAAAAAACAACTGGCTGAAACTGATGGTAAAATAGCAGCAGCTAAAGAAAAGAAGGAGAAGGAGGAAGCGGCGAGGAAAAAGGCAGCGGCGGAGAAGAAAAAAAAGTTGGAAGAAACGATAGCAAAGAACAGAAAAAAGAAACCCGAGAGCAGAGAAGACAAGGAAAGAAAAGAAATAGAACAAAAAGTGTTAAAGTTTAACCAAAAAAATAAAGACCACGCATTCCAAATTCCAATAAATTATGAACATGGAAAAGAATGGAACGAAGATGATATAACATATAAAATCGGTCAATATTTAGTTCTGTCGGAAAAAAGTAACAAAATAATTGTAGAAGAATCTAGTCCTAATAATGATAAAAAAAATATCAAAGAAACTTGTGAAGAATATTTTAAATATATCGACGATGACTATTATGAAAATATAAATACGTACACTTGGATTTTAAAAAAAGTTGAATATACTAAAAAATGGGAAACAATCAGAAAAATGGAATTAGGGGTCAATAAAAAAGTACCAACAGAACAAGACAGGATAAATTATTTAAATAAAATGAAAAACATTGATGATAATATAAAAAAATCTCTATTAGAAAACATAAAAGATTCACACTGGAACATGTTTTTGCACAGTTCGGGTAAAATAGTCACTTATAATGATCACAAGAAAACCCCATACAACTTGTTTAACTATATAATGTCCACAATGAATACGGTGAGGTTGACTGAGAATAAGCAGATATTGACCGATAAAGAAATGGATTTTGGTGAACCTAAAGATTGGTGGATATTAACATTTAAAAAATCCCCCGGTATGGTCGATAAAAACAAAGACCACGGAGAAGGCCACTATGAATTTAAACTAAACTTAAAATTTTAAAATAACATAAGTGTAGATTATTCTTATAAAACTATAATTATTATATATGTATATATCATCTCAAATGAACCCACAAGACATACTCTACGAAGAAAAAATGGATTGGCAATTAACTGAAGATGAGAGGAGGCAGCGAGATGTCAAGGTTCAACTAGCCGTTAATAAATTGGAGCGTATGGAACATCACATACCACCTAGAAAAGGAGAACACTGTTACTTCAATTCCAGTCGTGACCGGGCAATGAGTGGTATGATTCCAGCAGCGAGATACCTTTGTGTGACGAGCACCAGTCAGTCCTGTGGTGTGGACTTTAGCGTGGAAGAACCAGTGGACACATATTATTCACACTATCACTACCATGGTAAGCTTGTGAGTATAACGGTGGACCATGGTATGGGAGAGTTGTGGAGGCAGGAAATAAAATAATTAAAATTTTAACTTTAAATTTTTAAACTCATGTAACTCGTCCAATACCCCTTTTCTTTTTGGCTGAATTCTTTTTCTTCTACCATTAATAATTTCAACTCTAAATCGCTTTGGTTCATGCATTACTAACACACCGTCACCGTTATCTTCGGGACCTTCAAACCAAACTTTTTCTCTATTTTGTTTCCTTTCTTCAGAAGTATTACCATACCAGTCCCAACGTGAACTATGTTCACGTTTTTGTCCAAATTTGGCAAAGCGACATACCGGACAAGAAAATATAGGATGTCTAGTGTCAGTGTCTGCCGCGGCGCCACTATTCCATCGCAAATTTACCTCTATTCCTTCTTTCAATGATTGTCTCAATGTTTCAACACATGATTTGTGAAAGATATGACCACATCCCAATTTAATTGGTTTATTGTATCTTCCATCCATTTTTAAATCCACAGTAGCATCTGCCACTGTATGAACATATTCATTAAATATGTAATCATAGAATTTTTCATCATCTTCTATATTTTGTATTTCGGACACATGTTGTGGTTTTAAATAATGTTTTAACTGTTTTAATCTTCTTGCTAAGTGCTCATTCGTAGTTGGTACTGGAGATGCACTTTTTGTATTCCACTCTCTTGTTAATTTCGCGATGTCTAATAAATTCATGCCGTTAGGAGGGAGTGGCTTCTTATCTATATGTGGTTTTTCTACATCTCTTTCCCATTTTTCGTATTCAGGTGAACCCGGTCTATGATTCTCAGGCGGAGTAGGGGATTTTCTAGTCCATTTCGCTTTATCTTCCATGTATTTTAACGCTTCCGCTGTTTTTCTGTCTGGTTTTGGGCGTTTCGTTACTTTATTGGTTTGTTCCTGTTTTATTAAAAATTCAATCGTTTCTATCTGTTTTCTAATTTCCGTCACTGAATCAGGGTTTCTCATTAAATCAAGTTCAATATGTTCAATATCCAATGGTTTACCACAAATCGTACATAAGAAAGCTTCTTCTTCTGTCTGTTCTTCACGATACTTTTTTACATCTTCTGAAACTGTTTCCAACATTGGTACAGGTGATTGGAAATTGGCGCGGCGTTTATTATTGGCATTCGTTTCATTCACAGCGTCATTCTCGGGTGTGGTCATCATCATCATTGATGAACGCCCTGTATCACCCGCACGGCGTTGGCGTTCACTTCCACGAAAGGTAATCTGTCGCCGTGCATTTGGTATGTTCGATCTTATAACTATTTTAATAATTTGTGCTATAGATATGTCTCTGGGTAAATTATCGCTAGTAATACCTTCTATAACATTCCTCCCAGTAATACTACCAGTAGTTCCTTGAATATAATGATACTCATACCTTTGATAGTTCGGCAAATTATCTAATCTCAAGTCAACAATACTACTACCATAGTATTTTCTTAAATCTTTCGAATCTATACTATTATACATATGACTCCATTTTCCACCATTATCACCATTATTTGCCCAATCGCGTACCCATCTACGCATAATGAACCGTTTTTTTCCACATGGATTGTGCTTTTTCGTAATAATCTCCACCATTATACCAAATACGGTATCGTCGGGACCAGTGCTATTCAGTCGGGGGATTTTGTATGACCATAATGTCCCTAATCGTAATCGGCAAAAATATGGACTCGAATCGACAAATGGTAGCTCACCATTGAACATATCTTCCGGTGTCAATGCCATAATATTTAATAAATTACGATAATGTATATATTCAATCTCCTTTATGACACTTCCCTGATTCCTTGCATGGCGATAACCTCTCAATGATTTTAGTAGGTTGTCATCGATATTACGATCTTCAAATGGATTACCCGTAACATATGTTGATTTTATTATACCATAGTTTGGCTGTCCTATAGTATTTATCATATTTATCATATTTCCACCCTGTTCATGGTGGTAGGAGGACCCGTCAATTGTACCTATCCTCGGTATATTATTATTGTTTGTAAAATAAGCAGCCATTTTCCTGCTCGTGTCATATAAGCCCAAATACTCTTCTGTAAAAAATCGTCTCATAGTCGGTGCTTCTCCTAAATCTATCATGATTTGAAATGTATAGATATCATAAATAGTATTATCATCGGCATCATCAAACAGAAATATACGTCCTATTAAAGGTATTTGTACTTTTTGTCCATTAGATGTTTTCGGATCGTCCGATACAATGAATGTTGGAGAAATTCTAATACGTGCTATTTTTTCCGCTGTTAACATTTGTATTCGTGTCAGCATTCTGCTGGTAAACGTTTCATTTTTATTTATTTCTTCGTCTATAACTTGACTATAAACTTCTCTATATGGTTCTTCCCAACCTGATATTTCCATCATAAGTATATCCCGTGGTTTTAACACAACTGTTTTTTCGTAAAATTTGGGCCAATAAAATACGGCATCTTTGCCAAAACTAAAAGGTTGACGAATCATACTAAAAGGTTGGCGAATCATATCCACCGATTCTTCGTCACTGTCGGAGGAGGCGGAGGCTGAGCTACCGGAAGAAATCTGTTCCGCAATAATATCAGCTATAGCATCATCTGCACTTTCACCAGAAGATGAATGATAACCATCGTCATCCCGTTCATCAGGCGGCATTTCTGTGTCGTTCCATATAGATGCAACATCACCTAATACATAATCTTTGACTTGACCTGTATCTCTATCTTTCGCTTCTACTATTATTTTATTTGACCATTTGTTGGCCCTATACCATTTCGGCATATTCGTGAGTTGAATATTTGTACCCCTAACATCATCCGCACGTAAATGAACCCATGTTTCATTTGGTATAAAAGGTTCCATTATATACGTATCTTCTGTTTCTATTTTAATATTATTATAGGATGATTGATAATCATGACGATTCACAGTAGTCTCACCCTCTCTAACCAATGATTTTCTACCAAATATATCTTGATACAATAGGTAAGATTCTGTGTGTATCCGTTTGGGAGCTAAATTATTGTTTGGTACAAATGCACTATTATGAAAGACGTCATCAATTTCATAATAATACCATGGGCCCATCCGATGTACTTTTTTAATCATGATGAATCTGTACTCATTCGCAAACCACCCTTCTCCGTGAAATTCTCGTTTTCCCCACAACATGTCACCTTTTTCGTATCTCTGTGTTTTACTGAGATAATAACAAAAACGTACTTCTCTGAAATAATTAGTAAGAAATTTTTCAAAATATGCACAAGCGGCATTTCTATCATCACCGGTTTTTTCATATCGACTGGTTTCTAACGTATAAAACCATTTCTTTACTTCTTCTATTCTATTTCTCAAAGATAACATGTTTGTATTTTTTGGAAAACACCACGGTATTAATGTACCAATTAAAAAATGTATTGTGCCATTCATTGGAACCCGTTCAGTTATACGTTCAATGGGTAAATGTTGCCAGCGACTGTTAACACTGCCTTCTCTCTCTATTCTCCACGATTCATCTATAATTCTAAACAAGTAAGTGAAATGAGATTTATCTGTTGCGTTAATATCCACTGGTACTTCACTAATTTCAATAGTACCACCAATATTACGAAATTGTTTTTGTAAAATTACATTTGGTATTTTCATTCTCAGCATTTCATTGACAGTGGGGCCGTTCTGATCGTCAGGCCAATTCCAAACCCTGATAGGGTTTGTCGATTCGTATGAATTTAAAAAATCTTTCCATATTGGTTGGTCATTATCCGGTGCTATTACACAATCATGCATAGATATGTGCATAGTCAAATAATAATGTTGCTTGAATTGATTCAATGTAAGTGATTGTTCCGACATATTCCGGGCTGTGGACCAGCTTAAGGTCGTCCCCATCATAACTTTAAAATATACGTTTGGTTGTTGGTACCGTGGGTCATTTGAGTCTACTCTAATTATTTTGACACTTGAACCACTCGGTATAATTCCCATGGACGTAGCATTACGAGTTCCTATCCAATTATTTTTAATCCATGTTTCCCCTGTAGCTGGTGGTCTATCGTGTTTATAAGATATCATTACTTTTTCTTCTCTGGTTTCAACTTGCACTACCTTTGCAACTATACCTCTCCGTTCATTCACAGGTTCACCGTTAATGGTAGGCTGCCAATGGGTAGGCGGTGGTAATTTTAATATTTTTGAACTTTCCGATGTTATAATAACATGTCCATTTTCCACATGTGTAGTATACCAATCTGCCGCACCTTCAGATGAATTATAATATTTAAAAAACAAAGTATAAAATGAATTATTTTTCCATGTCGTTTGATTATTAGTTACATTAGTGGTAGTAGTCGTAGTAGTCGTAGTAGTCGTAGTAGTAACGGGTTCACCCGATTTGGATTCAACTACACCTCCAGTATCGTTAAGTGTTAAGAAAACTTCGTTAGAAATTCTCCCCTGATCGCCCTCACCTCGTTTGATTGTATAATACCATCTTGTCTTCCATTCCCACCCTGACCTTCCTACTGCTATCTTTCTTGTATACGCGCGCACGGCGCAATAACCACCAATTGAATATAAAATATTGTTATTGTTCTCATCTTTAACAATATCTCCGGGGCTAAATTTAGGTTTTGTTGTTGGACGATGAATTAAATTCATATATTTTTCAATATCAAAGAACGAATAATTTCTCAATGGGTCCACTACATCTTGATTGGTCAGGCCTTCGTAAACCCAATTTCCATTTTTATAATTATATCCACGTGAACATATATTACCAAATGATTGTGTCAATGCGTCATTGTATTCGACATAATCAAATTTTTTCAATTTTGGAGCTGGTATTAAAAATTTTGGTGAGACCCACTTAAAACTATTGCATGTAGGGAGTACGGTCTGTTGAGCCCTAACGGGTTGTAATTCCAAATATGGGTTTCCACGTTGTGTAGTACCTCTCCTTCTTATCTCACGTTTGGTTACCTCGAACACTATACCTCTGCATTCTATATCATTCAATTTTTTGCGTTCAGCAGTAGTAAACCCTTTCAACCCGATTCTTTCGTAATCAGCCCGCGAATAAGCCGAGTCAACAGATTTATATATAACATGATCCCCTATATTAAATTTAAAATCAAAATGTTCCACCCATCTATATTCATTTGTAAATGAATCAAAATCAAGTACCTTTGGATGAGGATCCCATCCGTTTCCCTTCCATGGATAAAAACGAACATAAGTATCGTCAACTTCTATAATTTTTACTATGTTTTTCCGTCTTCCCCGCGTTTCGGCTTTTTCTTCCCATATATCCCCCGGTGTACCATGTTCTTTTATTATAGCGAGTGAAATCGAATTGGTTCTGGATGATGAACTGTTGTTATTAGCTGATGTTAACAGTTCATCCACCTCCACCGCTGATAACTCTTCTTCTTTTATGCCTTTACCATGTGCATACGGTGCGGTCTGTGGTTGACCTTCTAAATGACCTCTATACCACCACTGTCCTCCTGCTGGTCCATTAAATCCCCCGGGTGTGCGTTCTAAATCGAGCCCGGTTATAACCATTTGTTCCACTCTATTGTTTATTCTAACTGTTTGATTTAAATGAAATTTGGGATGTCCCCAATTACGGTCAGAGCGTAATGGTACATAACCAGTAACAAACCTTGTTTCGGTCATCGATTTTTGACCGGCCTCACTAATGCCTGTTACATCTTCGTAATACACTGTATTTTCATCGTCAAATCTACCGGTAAGAGATATAACATGATACAAATATCTAGCGCCGTAAATATATGGATTATATGAACGCCATAAACTACCTTTTATTAATCCATCCATATCGGGTGACGTTGTAAGATCTAATCCCTCTGCTGTTTCCCATATTGACTTAGTTTCCCATTCCATTCTTAAATTATCCACCCATTTACTTGCCTTTGTATAATAACCCCATTTATATTCGCCCGAAATATCCTTATGTAATGATATTTTGTAAATAACCCAGTTTCTACCCTGATAAGTTACGTATTCATCCACTTCGTACTTATGCATTGGAACCATCTTTCTTTCTCCCCAAAGCACCACGTCCTCACGTAATCGTTGATTTTCATTCGTACGCTCAACAAGTTCAAGATTATAAATCCATAAATTCCGTTCCCTGTTGTATTCTTTAGCCATTATTTTATATGGGCTTTTAACCCATGTAATTACCAAACCTGCTCTGTTAGTGGAGTCTGGCTCCATTATAATAACTTTATCTCCTAGTTTGTATTTTGATGAGGGGAGAAAAGATGATGTGGACATGCCAAACGTGGTCATTAATTTATGTTGAATAGATTCGACTATATAGTGTCATAAGTAAAAGGTAAATGAATGTTGTTGATATTCGTGAAAAGGAGGTTTTGATAGAAGAAAAGAAAAAAGAGAATAAATGTATAGTATGTTATCAAGAAAATTGGCCTATTATTTTATGTTTGACGGCTTTTATCTCTATTGTCACTATTGCTATTATTTTATCTATTCGTATGAATTCGTAATCATGCCATTCCATTTAAAAGTAGTGAAAAATATAATAGTGTTACTATACAAATTATAATACAAAACAAAACACATAATTCGGATAAACAATGTCCTAATGGCCCGGAACATTTTCTTTCTTCTTCTGACAGCATTTCAATAGACAGCATAGACATTGAATACTCCGTGGAAGTTTGGGACGTTGGGGACGTATTTGGTGTGGAGAACGGGGTCGTGAGCGGCGTCTCTGCGTCAGGTGCTTCTTGTTCGTATTCGTAGTCAGATGGGGCATCTGGTGGATATATTTCAATATTGACCATTTAAATAATCCAACAATATATAATTAATTGACTATATCTTATATATAATTATATGTAAATGTTCTTTGGGTTTTTGGGAGCTATATGCGATTTGTTTACTTTATTTCCACAAGTGTATCACACATGGAAAACTCAGGATGTTTCTGGGTTATCTTTTTGGATGTTGGTATTGACTTTTTGTAGTGGAGTTTTTTGGGGTGTTCACGGCCTGTTTAATTTTGATATTGCGTTAATGGGTTCCGCTTTCTTACATGGTATAACTGGCGGGTTTTTGATAACCATGTATTTGCGATTTAAAAAAGCTAAACCACCAGATGATACAAAAGAAGTAGAATTTACCGGTGTGATGACAACGGAAAAGTAAAGAATATTCTGATACGATTTAAACACTCCATTATAAATTAAATAAAATGAAGAAACAATTATCTATAACAACCGACATGGATCACATGAAGATTTCTGATTTAAAATACCGCCGTTCTGATACCATTACTGACATGGAATACAATCGTATCATGAACCATGTCATGGCAAAACGTCCTATAAAGTTTATACCTTTGTTGTCCACTGATTCACTAGCACCGCCGCCTCGATTATGTAGACAACCGCGTGGATGTCACACGGGTATTGTGACTATGTTAACGAATACCATAATGAGACTTTCGCGTGAAGAAGTAGTAGATGGTAGAGTTCGATTGTATTTTGAAACATGTCAAATTATTGGGGATATTCCATCGTATGAACCATTTTTGTGGTGGATTGATAAAGAATCATTGAATTATGTTTGGATATCGACACATTCTTTAAGCCCAGACAAATATTATGTCGAGTCCATTGATAATCCAACAGAATTCATTGATTTACTTCCAGACGAATATTGGATAGAAAAAGGCGAAGAGTATGGTCAGTTTGTTAGTATATAATAATATTAATATAAATAAATGGAAGTACGATTTTTAACCAGTACCATGAGAGGTTTATTCGCTACAAAAACATATAAGAAAGGGGAAATTATACGTGTATTGAAAGGAAGTATCAGTGATAAACCGGATAGACTTTCTATTGAAATTATGCCCAATGTCCATGTATTGGATGAGTATGGTAAATGGGTCAATCATTCATTTGATCCGACTACGGTGATAAAGGACGGTTCTATCGTGGCTCATAAAGACATTTCTCCGGGTGAACAAATAACCTTCAACTATAATTCATCGGAAAGTTCGATGAGTCATCCTTTTGTGGTCGATGGTAGAAAAGTGTGTGGTTATCAGAATATTCTAAAAATAAGTTAGTATTTATTTGTGTTTTATAAAATAATATAAGATGACATCGTTAGCTACTTCTGAAGAAATCGTTCAACAAGACGACCCTAATTTTTTAAAAAGTGAATTTCCTCCCATTGCTCGTAGTGTCCGTAGAGGTGGACTTATCCATGGCTGGAAAATATTTCCTTCA
>MDTG01181232.1_pt1 | contig 14555 bp, 19 predicted proteins | sample 811421 | NCBI WGS metagenome assembly MDTG01 (sample SAMN05326645, study PRJNA326480) | marine metagenome | isolation source: seawater | place: Pacific Ocean: South East | collected 2011
ATAATAGTTTTAGGGTTTGATATAGGCATAAGTATACCAATTATAGGAGTTATATTTTCATTTATTTCTTTATTAGCTGTTACTTCCGCAACAATAGTACAAAAAAAACTAAGTAGAAGATTGCCATTGTCTGTTAGCAATTTTTATCAAGCTTTAGGAGCTACTATTTTTTTATTATTAGTGATGTTTTTTACTGAAAATTCTTATCTAATATTTAATTATAAATTTGTGTTGGCTATGGGATGGCAGATTATTGCTATATCATTTGGGGCATTTTCAATCTTAATGTACTTAATCAAAAATGGAACTGCTAGTCAAACTTCTAATCTATTTTTTTTAGTACCGCCTGTATCTGCATTAATGGCTTGGTTATTTTTAAAAGAAGTAATTACTTATTATGATATTTTAGGTTTAATCATTACTACATCTGGTGTCTATATAGCTACTCGTGATAGAAAAAAATAAATTACTATTTTTTAATTTTACCAAATAATATTACACTTACGCCAAAAATTATAACAGCACCACCTATGTAAGTATTAATATCAGGCCTATCACCTAGTAAAATAATAGCAGAAATAACACCAGTAACAGGTAGCAGTAACATTATTGGCATTATTCTGTTTACTTCGTAATAACCTAAAACATGATACCAAGCACTATATCCAACACAGTTCATCAAAACAGCTAAGTATAAAACAATTATCCAAGCTTTATAATCAGCTTCTAATAAATTATTAATGACATTGCCTTCAATAAATTCTGAGCCTAAAATTAGTTGAGGACCTGCTAAAATTCCTATCCAAGCTGTTAGTACAATTCCGTTAACTTTTTCGCTAACTTCTTTAGCTATTACCTGTCCTAAGGCCCAAGTAAATGTTCCTGTTAATAGAAGCAGAACTCCAATATATTTTCCTTCTAGACTAGGTGCGCCAGAAAGAATTATTAAACCAATAAAAGCCACAAATATTCCCAAGAGATTTTTTAATTTTGGTTTTTCTTTAAGATAAAAATATGCAACTAATAGTCCAAAAGGAACTTCAAATTGAACAAATAAAATCGCAGAAGATGCATCAATTATATTTAAGCCTGAATAAGTTAAAGAATATTGGATTGTGCAACCAATTACTGAGACTATAAAAATTTTTTTTAAATATTTTCTCGGTATAGGGAACCACCAAACAAGTATAAGTCCTGTTATGGTCCATCTAAGTCCATTTATTAACATAGGTGGAAATTGATCCATTCCAGCTTTTGTAATGGTAAAACCGATGCCCCATAATATCGGAACTGATAGAGCTAAAAAAATATGATTTATGGGCAAAAATTAACCCTTCAAACGATCTTCGTCGTCTTTGAGAGGTTTGTAAGAAGAACTTGTTTCGAAAGAATTTTCACAAAAATTGTTTTGAATAAAATTAGCTCTTGATCTTGTAAAAACTTCTTTAGAAATTTTATATTTATACGTTGGTGGATCAAAAAGACCACCTGGAACACCAATATTATCTTTCCTAACTTCCAATATACAATAAATAATAGTTGCACAATTACTGCAAAAATAATTTTTCCATTCTCTTCCACTCTCAGTAATAAATTTGTATGTTTTTAAATTTCCAGTTATAAATTTAAAATCTTTTTTATCAAAATAAAGTATATTTCCAAAAGGGCTGCCTGTTCTAAGTTGGCAATAACGACAATGACAAATAATATTTGCAACTGGTTTTGCATATGTTTCGAATCTACTTTTTCCACATAAACAACCACCTTTATGAATATTATTCATAAAGTACTATAATAAATATTTGTAATATATGCTATGAGCAAATTTCAATTAAGGAGGATTTATGATTGAAACTGCAGGAGGAATGATACCTTTTATTTGCCACGTATTTTTAATATTGTTTGGTGGTTTTTTTGGAATAAGTTTTGCATTTAACAAAAGTTTTGCAAAAAACAGTCTAGGATTTGCATCCACTGATGCTATGTATATGGGAAGACCTTTGGGCTTTTTAATGATTGGTATTGTTTTAATGTTAGTAGCAACATTATTTCAAGTTGGTAATTTTAATTCAGCAAATGAAATTCTTGGAGCTATGTTTATTTTTACAGTTTTGGCTTTTACATACAATTTATTAACAACTTTAAAAGTATTAGAAAGCTTTGATGGTAATGATTGGCCAATTAAGCATACAATTAGACCTCTAATTCCAATGATTGTTATTTTAATTCGTTTTTTTACATTATAAATATTTAAGCGACAATTTATTGTCGCTTTTATCTACTTATAAGCAATTTTCTTCCATGATCTGTAATCAATATTTGATCCACACAAAATTAATACAGTATTTTTATTTTTAAGTTCACTAGTTTTTATTTTTTTTAATGCAGCTAAACCAGCTGCACATGCTGGTTCTAAAATTAACTTTAAATTTTCAAAAGCAAATCTCATACTAGTTTGTAATTCTTTATCAGTAACATTGATCATTTTATAAATAGTTTGTTTAGCAACTCCAAAAGAATAAGGCATATGCAACGGACTACTTAAACTATCAGCTATGCTTTTTAATTTTATATTATTTAATGGCTCACCTTTATTTAAACTTTGAGTCATACCGTTAGCCAATTTTGGTTCGACTCCATAAATTTTTGCATTTGGGAATTTTTGTTTAATAAATGAACCTGCTCCACTTACTAAACCACCTCCTCCAACAGAAATTATTACATTGTCAATCTTTTTTTTGAATTTAATGAATTCTTCGCAAATTTCTAAACCTAATGTTGCACTACCCTGTAATGTATATGGGCCATCAAATGGGTGTATAAAGTTATAGCCATTATTTTCTGCTATACTCACATTTTTAAAGGCATTTTCAGGATTTGTAAAAATTATTTTTGCATTGAAATTTTTACAAGTATCAACACGATATTTATTTGCAGATTTATATAAAAATATTTTATTTTTTAATTTAAATAAATTAGATACATATGAAGCTGCGATGGCATGATTTCCAGCACTAACTGCTGTAATACCATTTTTTAATTTTGATTTATCCATTGATAAAATATTATTAATAGCGCCTCGAGCTTTAAAAGAGCCACTTTTTTGCAAAAATTCACACTTTAGAAAAATATTAGTTTTAAAATAATCATTTAATTGATTGCTTGCCTCAATTAACGGTGTTTTATAAATGTATGGTCTTATTTTTTTGTATACTTTTAAAATTTTTGTATGCTTTAGTTCATCAGGTATCAATTAATACCTCTCATTTTTTTTATTTTATCATAAGCCTGATTAATAGATGCTAACTCTATGTTTGATCTTTTAATAAATTCCTTAGGCAAGCCTTTAGCTATTAAATTATCTGGATGATGTTCCTTACTTAATTTAATCCATTTTTTTCTAATTATATCATCATTATCATTCCTACGTGCTCCTAATATTTTATAAGGATCAGCAGATTTATCATTTAAATTTGTTTGGAAAATTCTTTGGAAATCCTTTTCAGAGAATTTAAATGATTGTGAGATAGACTTTAGCATTTCTACTTCACTTAAAGATATTTTGCCATCTGAAGCAGCAATAAAAAATAAATTATTCAATAATTCTTCAAGAATTAATTTATTATCAGAAAATAAACTGCCTATCTGATCAGAAACCTTTTTATAGCCATATGTTTCTTTTTTTGCTTCATTAAATAATTTACCAACTTTTCCAATGTCATTTTTTGATATTTTAAATTTTTCCTTAAATGCATTTATTTCATCTTTAGTTACCTCACCATCAGATTTAGCTAATTTGGCTGATAAAATAATTACACTAATTGTAAAAATTTGTTGTTTTTGATAATTAGTAAATTGTGATGATTTAAAGCTTTTACCTTTTCTTTTATCAAAGGCACTTCCTGCCATGACTCCTAAAATTGCCCCTAAAGGACCACCTAATGCAAAACCTGCTGTGCCACCAATAATTTTACCCCATATACTCATTGAAATAAATTTACAATTTTGTTTAATTCATCCAATTCTTCAGATGATATTTTATTATCATTGTTTATGTCTATTAATTCAAAGACTATATTTTTAATTTGTTCTATTTCTTCATGAGACACATAACCATCATTATTTAAATCTAAAAAATTAAAATAAGTGTCATGGATGTTTTGAGTATTTTCAGCTTTTAAAGAAAAAGAAATTAATATAAAAAAAATTAACTTGAGCCAAACCATCTTATCATTCCTATTATACCAGCTATACCATAAAATAGCTGAAGAAATAATATACCTTTATGATTAAGATTATAAGACCATAAACCAATCAATATAGCTGATATAAATAATAAACTAAATCCAAAAAATTCTAGACCAATATTGAAAGATACAAAAAGAGAATAAAGTATAGCTGTGCTAACTCCAGTCCACTCAAGTAGTTTGTTCAATTTTTAGGGAATTTTTTATATTATACTTTTTTAATATTTATAGCGTTTTCTTTACCTCTGTTTTCACCAATTTCAAATGAAACTGCTTCACCTTCTTGTAATGTTTCAATTCCAGCTTCTTCTAATGCTGAAATATGGAGAAAAACATCTTTTCCTCCCTGATCATTTTCAATAAATCCATATCCTTTGGTTGGATTAAACCATTTTATTTTACCTGTTGGCATATATTTCTCCTTTTCAAATGTTAATGGGGTTTTAAAATAAAAAATTAATATTATACGTTATTTCTTCTCTTAATTATTTGTAAATCTAATTAACTATTAATAAATGAATTGCAAGATATTTATTTACATTTATTTAGTTTATTTTTTAAAAACATCGTGAAATACCATAATATCAATATAAAAGAGGACTCAATTTTTAGACTTTTCATTAAAATTGCTATCCCCTCTTCAATTGGCACAATTTTTCAAAATTTAAATTCAATCGTTGATGCAATATTTGCTGGCCAAATGATATCAACAACTGCTCTAGCTGCAATTGGCCAAATTTTTCCAATATATTTTATTATCATAGCTATGGGTGTTGGTTTAAGCATAGGTACAACCTCCTTAATTGCCAATAATATTGGAAAAAATAATTTAAAAGATGCAACTAATATATTTGCTCAAGGAATTTTTATATCATTATTATTATCGATTATAATAAGCTTTTTGGGAATTAATTATAGTGAAATTATAATATCTTCAATTAATTCAGATTTGGAAACATTAATTTATTCATCAAAATATCTGAACATAATATTTTTAGGATCAGTTTTTATTTTTATTCTTATGATTGTAAATTCATGTCTAAGTGCGCAAGGAGATACAGCAAGTTATAGAAATGTTTTAATATTTAGTTTTTTTTTAAATATAATACTGAATCCTATTTTAATTTCTGGAAAATTATTCAGTATAGAATTATTTACACCTTTAGGAATAAGCGGCATTGCTATAGCAACTATAATATCTCAGTTTATAGGTGTATTTTATTTAATATATAAACTTCAAAAAACTTTTATTTTTAAAATATTTAAATTAAGCTTATTGAAACCAAAAATTAATTTTATCAAAAATATTTTAACTCAAGGCATCCCTGCCTCTATTGGCCTAATGATGATTGCTGTAGGTTCTTATATATTGCTATATTTTGTTGCTTTGTTTGGTAATGAAGCGATTGCTGGATATAGTGCAGCCATAAGATTTGAACAATTATTCTTTTTACCTTTGTTAGGCTTAAACACTGCAATAATTTCCATTGTTGGACAAAACTTTGGTGCTAAAAATTATAAAAGAATAATCGAAGCTTATGACAAAGGTTTAAAAGTTGGTATAATAATATTAATTTTGCTAGGAATAATAATTTTTATTATTTCAGAAATTGCAATAAAATTTTTTACAGACAATAATGAAGTTATAAAATATGGATCTTTATATTTAAAAATTTCTGCTTTCATGTTTCCAGCTTTTCCATTTTTCTTTATTGGAAATGCCACCTTTCAAGGATTGAAAAGAGCTATAATTGTAATGTATATGTCAATTTTAAGATTTGTAATAATACCATTAATTTTTTTGATAATGATATTAAAAATTTTTGAAATAAATTATACTTATATGTTTATATCACTAGCTACTGTTCATTGGATAGTAGGAATAATGTATTATTTTTTTTCAAAATATAAAATTAATAAAATATTAGAATAAAATTTATTGCACTCCTTTAAGATTTGGAACAAAAACAACATCATCATACACATCTTTGGTTATCTTATTGTCAATTTTTTTATATTTTACTAAACTTTGTTTATTTTGATTAACTACTGGGCATACAATAATACCATCATTATCAATATATTTAAAAAAAATATCGGGTATATTTGATGTTGCTGCAGTAAAAATTATTCTATCAAATGGTATTTGTTCTTTCCAACCTAAATTACCATCTGCATATTTTGTTACGATATTTGTTAGTTTAAGATCCAAAAATATATTTTCTGCTTCTGTTAAAAGTGATTTAATTCTTTCTATTGAATAAACTCTTCTACATAGTAGTGATAAAATTGAAGTTTGATAACCACTGCCTGTACCTATTTCTAAAACTTTATGTGTTTTATTAATATTAAGTAATTGAGTCATTTTTGCAACAACAAATGGTTGGCTAATAGTTTGGTTCTCAGCAATTGGTAAGGCAATATTATCATATGCTTGGTTTTTAAAATTTATTGGAACAAATTTTTCTCTCGGAATTTTTTCTATAGCAGATAATACTTTAGAGTCATTAATTCCTAATTCTCTTAATTCTAAAATAAGTCTAATTTTTCTGACATCTAACACTTACAAAAGAGTAGTTTCGTTGTTAAAATATTTTCTTAAAACTTCAGGTATAATTATATTGGCATCAGAAGTTTGATAATTCTCAATTATTGCTATCAAAGTTCTACCGACAGCTAATCCAGAACCATTTAATGTATGAACAAATAAATTTTTATCTGATTTTTTATATTTTGCATTCATTCTTCTTGATTGAAAATCACCACAATTAGAGCAACTTGATATTTCTCTATAATTATTTTCACCTGGTAACCATACTTCAATATCATATGTTTTTTGTGCGGCAAAACCCATATCACCAGTACACAAAGTCATAACACGATAATGTAAATTTAAATCTTTTAAAATACTTTCAGCACTTTCAAGCATTCTTTCTAATTCTTGATTTGATTGCTCTGGCTCAACTATTGAAACTAACTCTACTTTTGTAAATTGATGCTGTCTTAACATTCCTCTCGTATCTTTTCCTGCAGCTCCTGCTTCAGATCGAAAACATGGAGTGTAAGAGGTAACTCTCATCGGTAAAGAGTTAATATTTAAATTACTTTCTCTTACTAAATTAGTTAAAGGAACTTCTGCTGTAGGAATTAACCAATGATTTTCTCCTGCTGTAAAAAGGTCTTCAGAAAATTTTGGCAACTGCCCTGTTCCATACAAAGCATCATCTTTTACCAAGTATGGTAAACTAAATTCACTATATCCATTTTCTGTTGTATGCTTATCTAGCATAAAATTTGATATTGCTCTTTCAAGTTTAGAAAGTTTGTTTTTTAATACCACAAATCTTGAACCTGAAAGCTTAGCTGCAATTTCAAAATTCATCATATTAATATCCTCGCCTATTTGAAAATGCTGCTTAGGTTTAAAATCAAACTGTGGTTTTTGACCCCATTCTCTATATAACTGATTGTCATTTTCTGAAATCCCTATTGGAGTAGTTTCATGAGGAATATTAGGTAATCTTGATAATATAGATTTCAATTCATCGTTTTTTAAATTTTCTAATTCTTTTAAAGTGTTAATTTCTAATTTAATTTTTTCTACTCTTTTCAAATCATCTGTGCAGTCTTTGTTTTTACTTTTAAATTCACCAATTTTTTTTGATAACTCATTTCTTTCAGCTAATAAATTTTGCAATAATGTTTGTGTATTTCTTTTTTTTAAATCAATTTCCAATATTTTTTTTGAAAGAGGATTTTCCCCTCTTTGTTTCATTGCATTATCAAATTGAATTGGATTTTCTCTTATAAAATTAATATCATGCATCTTCTTTTTCTTTATTTTTTTTCTTATTTCTTTGTATTATTTTAGCTATATAAATTGAAATTTCATATAATATAATAATAGGCAAAGCTAAGCTTATTTGGCTAAAGGGATCAGGAGGTGTCAAAAAGGCTGCAGATAAGAATGCTATTACAATGGCATATTTTCTGAATTTTTTTAAGGATTCATGATCAACAATACCAACTTTAGCCATTAAACCTAAAACAACTGGTAGCTGAAAAGCCAAACCAAATGCAAAAATAAAACGCATCATTAATGATAAGTATTCACCCATTTTTGCTTCTAAACGTATTGGAATTCCAGAAGAATTTAAATTTTGATACGAAAGGAAAAATTTCCAAGCAATAGGTGAAATAAGATAGTAGACCATGGCCCCACCAGCAAAAAATAGTATAGGTGTTGCTATAAGAAATGGTAAAAATGCCCTTTTTTCATTCTTATACAAACCTGGGGCAATAAATTTCCAAATTTGAATAGAAATTAATGGAAAAGCAAAAAATAATGAAAAGAAAAATGCAATTTTCAATTCTGTAAAAAAAGCTTCTTGTAAAGCGGTATATATAAAACCTTGGCCTTTTTCTAAATCCATAAGATTAATTAATGGATAAGCAAGGAATGCAAATAATTGATCAGCAAAATAAAAACAAAATATAAAAATTATTACAATATATAAAAAACTCCATAACAATCTTTTTCTAAGTTCTGAAATATGATCAATAAGAGTCATTTCTTGAAATTCTTGATCTTTATTTTTCATTAATTAATTATTTTTTGTATTTTTAATATCTGAAATGTCTTTATCGACTAAAGAAGTTGTTTCTTTAATGGTATTGATTTCATTATTTAAATTTTTCTTAATATCAAATTCTTTTTTTAAATTTTTGACTTCATTAATAGAATTTTTGAAATCTTTAATTTCAGAATCTTCCGTGATTTCATTTAATGAAGATTTAAATTCTCTAGATATTTTTTTAATAGATTTTGATAATTTTGCAATCTGACTTAAAAATTTTGGAATGTCTTTTGGTCCTACAACAATAACAACGACTACAGTTATTAGTAAAATCTCACCCCAACCAAAAGAAAACATTAGTTTTATTTTTCTGAATCGGGATTATTCTCTATGTTTTTTTCTTCTTGTTTTTCCTCGTCAGTCATTCCTCTTTTGAAAGATTTAATACCTTTAGCCATATCTCCCATAAGTTGAGGTATTTTACCTCTCCCAAACAAAAGAAGAACAATTACAAGTACTATTAAAAGTTGCCAAATACTAGGTGTCATATAATTCTCCAATTTTTAGACGCTCATAGCCTAAATGCTGGTAAAATAAAATCTTTAATAAAAAAAATTACTAATTTTTAGGAGTTTCAGGTATAAAATCCTCTAAACTTTCAATTTCTTCTTCTTTTTGATCATTTTCAGCATCATTTTCGCCACTCACCATATCGGTAATTTTTGCTATTGCAGATCTCTTTTCTAAAAATCCGCTAGCTTTAAGCTCATTTTTATTAGGTAAATCAGCTAAATTATTAATGCCAAAATGCTCTAAAAACATATCAGTTGTTATCCATAATACAGGTTTTCCAGGAACATTCTTTCTTCCAGATGGTTTTATCCAGCCAATTTCCATAAGATGATCAATAGACCCCCTGCCCATTTGTACACCTCTTATATTCTCTATTTCTGAACGAGTTATGGGTTGCTGATAAGCAATTATAGCTAAAGTCTCGAGTGCGGCTCTTGAAAGCTTTCTTTTCTGCTTCTTAAAAATAGTTAAATCGTTTTTTATGTCTTCACTTGTTCTAAATGACCATTTATTTCCAGTTTTTACTAAGTTAATTCCACTATTTTTATAAGAGTCTTGTATATTTTCTAAATATTGGATCAGATTGTTTTTAAATGAAATTTTTTGTTTTAAATCATCTTCAAGAACTGGTTCTCCTGAAGCAAATAATATTGCTTCTAAAATTTTAGTGTCTTTTTGTTCAGACATTATTCTTTAGCCCTTATGTAGATTTGTTCAAAAGTATCATTTTGTTTTAACTCTAAATAACCATTTTTTGTTAACTCTAAAGTTGCCACAAAATTAGAACTTACAATAGATTTATTTATAATTTTCTTTGAGCTAAATTTAGGAATTAAATTTAAAAAACTTGTCCATTCAATAATTGTTCCAAATAAATTTTTTAATCTTTCTAAAGCTTGATCTACAGAATATAGTTCAGAAAAAGTTATAGTTAATTGTGTGCTTTTTTCATTTTTGATTAAATTCAAAGAATATGATTTTAATAAATCAAATAAATTTGCAGAATATGATATATCAAGTTTAACATTTAGACCATCTAGAGAACCACCATAAAATACATCTCTATCAATTAAAGAACGTGCATATAATTCATGAGATACCTTTTTGAATGCTTCAAGCCTTTGTAATTGATATTTTAATGCCTCCTCAAGCTCCTCAGGTGTGTAATCATCTGTTTTTTCATCTTTTGGCAATAATAATCTTGATTTTAAATAAGTTAACCAGGCAGCCATTACAAGGTAGTCAGCGGCAATTTCTAAGTGAATCTCCTGATATTTATTTATAAAAGCTATATATTGTTCAGCAAGCTTCAAAATGGAAACTTGTGATAAATCAACTTTTTGTTTTTTGGCTAATTCTAAGAGTAAATCAATAGGCCCCTCGAAAGATTCAAGAGATATATTGAATTGATTATTAGTATTATTTTCACCGATTTCACTTAGCATATCTTTTTATATAGATTAAAAATCAAGATTCTTGCTAATAATTATAAATTATTCAAATTAACTATTAGACAATTGTCTAACTTTGTTAAAAAATCATTGCAAAAATCAAGCGCTTTTTCTCTGGTATTAAAATTTTTGAATAATAGTAAATAATCTTTACTTATTTCAGTAGTAAGCGTCACTATATAAAAATCATCACTGGAATAAATATTTTCATCTTGATTAATCAAATTAACTAAAAAACTCTCTATTGTTTTATAATCAGGTGATGAAAAGAATTGAATCGAAAATTTCATATTTGAAATATCTTCATTTATATTATTAGAATCTAAGATCTCATTCATATGTAAACTTTTTTTATTAATATTTAGTATTTTTTTACCTCCTTTATTCTCAGGTATTATAAAATAATTATCATTAAATGATGATATTATAAATAAATCTGTATTTGTATTTTTAAAAAAAGTAAAAGAGAAAAATATAATGAAAATAATGAAAGTGACAAAAATAATATAAGAATTATTTTTGTTTTTAAAAAAAATATTTTTTTTAGACATTACATATTTTCAGGTGCTTCTATTCCTATAATTTCAAATGCATTTTTAAAAACAACTTTAAAGCATTGCAGCCAAAGTAATTTTGTTTTAGTAATATTAATATTTTCCTCATCAATAAATCTTAGTGATTTTTCTACATTACCCATATTCCAGAAGGTATGAAATAAACTAGCAAGATCCTCAAGATAATTTGTAATTCTATGAGGTTCATGGGTTATGGAACATTGAAGTAAAAGATATTGGTAGGCAAGTAATTTTAATATTATGTCCCATTCTTTTTCTGAAATATAATTTATTGATAAATATTTTTTATCTTTTTCATGAGAATAAATAATATTTAAATCTTTAGCTTTATTAATTACAGATGAAGCTCTTGCAAAAGCATATTGACAATAAAAAACTGGATTATCTTTGTTTTTTTCTATAACTTTATCAAGATCAAAATCCATAGCAGTTTCATTTTTAGTAGAAACCATAAAATAGCGCAAAGCATCCTTACCTACAGAATTATATAAATCTCTTAAAGTAACAAAATTGCCTTCTCTTTTTGACATTTTGACAATTTGATTATTTTTAATTAATCGAACAATTTGACAGGTTAAAACATTAAAATAATTTTCATTATTACTTAATGAATATACTAAAGATTTCATTCTTGAAATATAACCTATATGATCAGAACCCCATATATTAATCAATTTATCATAATTTCTTAAAAATTTATCATAATGATATGCTGAATCATTAGCAAAATAAGTCCAACTTTTATCAGATTTTTGAAAAGCTCTATCCTGATTATCAAATAGTTTTGATGATTTGAATAATAATTGTTTTCTCGGCTCCCAATCATCTGAATCATCACTTTTAGGTTTTTCTAAAACACCTTCATAAATTAAATTATTTTTTTCTAATATTTTAAATAATTTTTCAATTAAATTTTTTTCAACTATATGAGATTCATAACTAAATTGATCAAATTCTATGCCTATTAGTTTTAAGTCATCCTTAATACACTCTATTAAAAATTTTATACTGTAATTTTCAAAATAATTTTTTCTTTCTTTACTATTGTTATCAATCCATTTTTCATTATCTTTTTCCGCTAATTTTCTTGCAATATCAATCAAATATTCACCAGGATATTCATTATCATTAATTTCGATATCAACATTAAATAGCTGACAATATCTTTTAAATAAAGAGTTACCTAAAATTTCAATTTGAGAGCCAGCATCATTCACATAATACTCTTTAGTAATATTAAAACCTGTTTTTTTTAAAATATTTGTCAAAACATCTCCAAAAACTGCACCTCTTATATGTGCAACATGTATGGGTCCCGTTGGATTAGCTGAAACAAATTCAATATTTATATTTTTATTATTTCCAATTTTAATCTCAGGATAATCTTTTTCATTATTTAAAATATCTATTAACTCATTAAGTAGATATATTTTTTTAATAAAGATATTTATAAATCCTTTATCTACGCTTATGTAATCCACAAAATCTATACTTTTAATTTTGATTTTTATATCTGACTCAATGTCAAAATTATCAATAATTTTTTTTTTAATAATTAAGAGTAAATTTGAAGAAATATGACCTTTTTTGTTTTTAGAAATGTAGTCTAAACTTATATTTTTTTTATTGATATCTGATGCGATATTATTTTCAATTAAATTATCTAAATAATTCATAAAGAAATTATTCAAAATACTTATATGATCATTCATATATAGAACTATAAAGTCTTGAAGCGTATCTATCTGTCATACCTGATATATAATCACATACATTTCTTTCTATTTCGATTTTATTATTTATTTTCCAGTCATTAGGTAATTTATTTGAATTATTTATAAAATAATTAAATAATTTCGTAATAATTTTTTCAGAATTAGATCTTTTTAGCAATAAACTTTTATGATTATATAAGTTGTCATAAAGAAATTTCTTTATTGTAAAGCATTTTTTATTCATATCTTCTGACATTGAAACTGTAAACATTTGTTGGTCTTTAATATTATTTAGTGTTTTTAAATTTGATTTATAAATTATTTTTTTTGTATTATCATATACATCCATAATCATTTTAGAAATACTTTTTCTTATCATTTGATACATTAATTGATTTGAATTTATAACTTTATATTTATCATTAATTTCTGAAATAATAACTTTATAAAAATCAATTTCTTTCAACTGATCTATATGAATTAGTTTCGCTCTTATAGCATCTTCAATATCATGATTATTATATGCAATATCATCAGATATAGAGGCAATTTGGGATTCTAAATGTGGTTGTTTCTTTAAATTTAAATCATGAGATTTATTGTATGAATTTAAGTGAAAATGAATATTATTAGATAATATTCCATTATGTTTAACAATACCCTCTAAACTCTCCCAAGATAAATTTAAACCATTAAAATTTGGATGCCTTTTTTCTATAAAAGTTATTAATCTTAGAGTTTGATCATTATGGTTAAATTTCCCAAAATCCATCATTACATCATTTAATGATTTTTCACCATTATGACCAAATGGTGGATGACCTAAATCATGGGCTAGTGCAACTGTTTCTCCTAAATCTTCGTTTAAATCAAATAACCTGCATAAAGATCTTGATATTTGAGCTACTTCTAATGAGTGTGTTAGTCTAGTTCTAAAATAATCACTTTCTGTTTCTATAAAGACCTGTGTTTTATGTTTAAGTTTCCTAAATGAATTAGAATGAATTATACGATCTCTATCTCTCTCAAAAGGAGTTCTAAATAAATCTTCATCATATTCATTATACAATCTTCCCTTAGTTTTTAATGGATTTGCAGCAAGAGATTTAAACATAGAAATTTTATTATATAATTATATAAAAAATAACTTATAGTAACAATATAACATATGGAAAAAAATATAGAAATTACTAACAATGCACAAGAGCATATTACTAAAATTCTGAAGGAAGACAATTCAAAATATTTTAGAATTACAGTTTTGGGAGGTGGTTGTGCAGGCTTTCAATATAAATTTGATTTTGTTAATCAAGCAAATAACGATGATATTGTATTTAAAAAAAATAAAATAACTTTAATAATTGATGATAACTCACTGGAATTAATAAAAGGTTCAAAAATTGATTATGTTAATGAA
>MDTG01410472.1_pt1 | contig 14555 bp, 17 predicted proteins | sample 811421 | NCBI WGS metagenome assembly MDTG01 (sample SAMN05326645, study PRJNA326480) | marine metagenome | isolation source: seawater | place: Pacific Ocean: South East | collected 2011
AAAAGAATCCTCGCTAGAAATAAGATCTAAATATCTTTGCCTATATCTTTTTTCGACATCCTTAAGCCCAGACCATTTATCAGGAAGGGGCCTCATAGCCTTTGAAAGCATAGTTAAATCAGACACTTCCAGAGAAGGTTCTCCCCTTCTTGTTCTAAATATCTTGCCTGAAAAACCAACTATATCTCCTATATCTACAAGTTTTACAATTTCGAATTTATCTAACAAGAGATCAAGTTTAGATGCTACTTGTATGACCCCATATCTATCTTTAACATCCATAAATATCATCTTGCCTTGCCCTCTTATTCCTACTACTCTTCCAGCAATCTTTACATCTTCTAAACTAGATTCTTCTAGGGAACCTTTTTCAAATTCCTCAAGAGCATTTACTGAGTCAACAGAAGTATGAGTTCTCGGAAATGATTTAGGATAAGGATCTAAGCCAGAATCTATTATTTTTTCTAAATTATTTTTTCTAGCCAAAAATAATCTATCATCTTCATTTTTGTTTTTTTGATTATCTTCCATACTTTTACAATTCTAATTGTCAGAGTGTACCTAATTCAATGGATATACGGAATAATTATTAAATTTATGAAATACAAAATGTGAAAAATAAGCATCAATTACTCTTGAAATTATATAACCAAGAAAATGATAATTAACTTAAATAAATAAAATAATGGTGCTATGCGACCTACTACATCCAAAGTTAAATTGGCTATTGTTTCAATGCTAGGAAGCGAGTTGGTGCAGGGTTCTAAAGTTTTGGATCTATTTGCTGGTACAGGATCAGTAGGCATCGAACTATCAAAATTGGGGGCAGAGAAAGTAGTCATGATAGAGCAAAATAGTAAACAATGCTCTGAAATAGAAGAAAGAATAAAATCTTTTAATACAACATCTTTTGAAATAAAAAGAGCTAATGTATTTAGTGTATTACCTAAATTAAATTCTAAATTTGATATTATTTTTGCAGATCCTCCATATGAATCTAATTATTTTAATAAATTATCTGCACTAATAGATAAACCAAACATCACAACACAAAAATCTTTATTCATTTATGAGCATTTTAAAAAAGATGAAACTCCAGGGCATTTCGGAAATTTTAAAAAGCTTAGAGATAAAACATATGGAGATTCAAGAATTTCGATCTTTAAAAAGGGGGAGGTAATTTCAAATGACTAAAGCAATATTCCCAGGAACTTTTGATCCTATAACAAAAGGGCATTTAGATATTGTAGAAAGAGGTGCTGAGATTTTTGAGCATGTTTATGTAGCTGTTTATGAATCTGCTGAAAAGGAAACCTTATTCGATAAAAATGAAAGAGTAGAAATGTTTAAGTTATCTACTCAACATTTAAATAATATATCTATAACTTCCTATAAGGGTTTGACTGTTGATTTTGCAGTAAGTGTAAAAGCAAAAGCAATAATTAGAGGTCTAAGAATAGGTCAGGATTTTGAATACGAAAGAGGAATGGCATTAGTTAATAGAGAAATAAACAATGGAATTGAAACAGTTTGTTTAATATCCGCAATGCCAAATCAATTTATTAGCTCATCAAGGGTTAAAGAAATAGCTGGGCTTGGAGGAGAATTTAATTCATTCATTCCTGAAAAAATTTATCAACAAGCAAAAAATAAACTAAAAGGAGAAAAATAATGAGTGTGATAGAAAAATTAAATAATATAAATGAATATCTTGAATCCTCTAAGAAGGTGATGGGTAAATCGGTTATTGATGTAGAAAAAGTTAAAGAAATGCTAAATGAAGTTCAGGAAAATCTTCCTAAAGAGCTTGAGCAATCTGAAGTAATAATTTCTCAGAAAGAATCCATTTTAACTGATGCAAGTGATGAAGCAGAGAAATTAACTGCAGAAACTTCACAGCATTGTGAAAATTTGATTAACGAGGCACAATCTAGGGCTGAAGAAATAGTATCGCAAAATGAAATAGTAGTAACTGCTGAAAAAAAAGCTGAAGAAATACTCTCTCAAACAGAAAAAACAAAAGTTGATACCATGGAAGCAGTTGAGCACAATAAAAACGAAATTATGTCTCGAGCTTCAGCTATGCAAGAAGAAAGTGAAAATTACTCTTCCCAGAGAAGGAAAGATGCTGATCAATATGCAAAAGAAGTTCTTTTCTCGCTGGAAGAGAGATTATCATTATCTCTAGCTCAAATTAGAAAAGGTTTAGAGACTATGGAATCAGGAAATCAAGCCTCTGAAGAAAAGATAGCTTAAAATAGCTAAGAAAAAAGAGTATAATTTCACTCAATGAGTGAAACTAATCAAAGTAAAAAAACTCTTCTTATTTTAGACGGGTTTGCGATGATATTCAGGGTATTCTATTCAAGACAACCAATGGTATCATCAACTGGAGTTACCACAACTGTGGTTCAAGGATTTCTTTCTATACTTTTCAAATTAATAAAAGAAACAAAACCATCTCATATTATCTTGGCGCTTGACTCTAAAGGCCCCACTTTTAGACATGAACAATATCCAGAGTACAAGGCTGGTAGAGAGCCAGCTCCTCCTGAACTAACAGAACAAATTCCCACTCTTGAAAAAGTTATAGAGGCATTTAATATACCCATACATAATGTTGAAAAATATGAAGCGGATGACATTATTGGGACAATTGCTTTAGATGCATATTCCGAAGGATTTAATACAGTAGTTGTTTCAGGAGATAAAGATCTTTTTCAATTAATTAACGATAAAACTTCTATATGGTATTCAAGTCCTAATAGATTTTCTTCCGACAGGCTAGTTGATGAAAATAGCTATGCCGATGAAAAAGGGTTTGAAGGAGTTAAGCCTCAGAATGTCCCCGATCTTAAAGGATTGGCAGGTGATTCATCAGATAATATAAAAGGAATTCCTGGGATAGGCCAGAAAGTGGCACTTGCCTTATTAAACAAATATAAAAACTTAGAGAATATATATAAAAATATTGAAGATATCCCAGATCTAAATGTTAGAGGAGCTGCTAGAGTTCAAAGATTACTAGAAGAGCATAAAAATAATGCTTTTTTGTCTAGAGAACTTGCAACTATAAAAAAAGATGCTCCATTAAATTTAGATTTTGGTCAATCTGAATTTTGGAATTTTGAAAACGATCAAGTTATAGAAGTATTAAAAGATTTAGAATTAATGTCGCTAGTTAATAGAATTCCACCTAAATATGATTCAGAGATAAATGTTAATGTTATACCTAGAATTAAAGGTGAATATAGATGTGCTAATTCAGAATCAATGATCAACTTAATGATTCAATTAATTAAAAAGGAAGGGGCATTCAGTTTTGATACAGAAACATCTTCTCTAAGCCCATTCGAATCAGAACTAGTGGGAATATCGATATGCACCCAACCCGAGACTGGATGGTATATTCCTATAGCTCATGAAGAAGGAGAGAATATATCTGAAAGCGCTCTCCAATCTGTTAAAGACATTTTTAAGGATCCTTTTATTGAAAAAATAGCTCATAATGCAAATTTCGATATTTCGGTTTTAGTAAATAATAATTTTGAAATAAATAATCTGAATTTTGACACAATGATTGCAGCTAATTTACTAAGTAAGAGATCAACAGGGCTCAAGAAGCTTTGCCTTGACATAATTCAAGAAGAAATGACCCCTATAGAAGATTTAATAGGCAAAGGAAAGGATCAAATTTCATTTAAAAATGTAAGCATAGAAAAGGCGGTAGATTATTCATGTGCAGATGCTGATGTAACTTTAAGACTAAAAAATATATTTGAAAAAGATTTAGATAAGTCTGGACTAATGAAAGTTATGAATGAAATTGAGATTCCTTTGACTACAGTGTTAGTAGATATGCAAAAAAATGGTGTCTTTGTTAATAAAGAACCACTTCATAACTTTTCAAAAGAACTTAATGAAGAAATAAAGGATTTAGAAAAAAAGGCTAAGGAAATTATAGGTACTGATGAAATAAATTTAGGATCAACTCAACAATTAGCTGAAGTACTAACCAAAGAAATGAAGGTTCCTGAAAAAGGTTGGCTAAGAAAAACAAAAAAAACTGGAAAGCATAGCACTGATGAAAGTAATCTAAGAGAAATTCTAACAAAGTTAAAAGAGCCAGAAAATAAAGATTTGGTTCATCCAGGAACCGAGGATTTAGTCAACATAATCCTAAAACTAAGAGAGCAGAGTAAATTAAAAAATACTTATACAGATCCAATTCCCAACATGGTAAATAATAATACCGGAAGACTTCACGCTTACTTTAATCAGGCAGGCACAGCAACTGGAAGACTTTCAAGTAGCGAGCCAAATTTACAGAATATTCCTGTTAAAACAGAAAATAGAAATCAAATTAGAAAAGCATTTGAAGCGCAAGAAGGATATGTTCTTATGTCAGCAGACTATTCTCAAATTGAATTAAGGATTCTTGCTCATATTTCTGAAGAGCCAAGTTTGTTAAAAGCTTTTATAAATAACGAAGATATACATGATGCTACTGCAAAAACAATTTATCAAACAGAAAATGTAAGTAAGGAACAAAGAAGGGTAGCTAAAATACTTAATTTTGGAGTTATTTACGGATTAAGTCCTGATGGAGTTTCAAGGCAAACTGACTTAACTAGAATCCAGGGAAAGGAATTCATTGATTTATATTTTAGTAAATACCCTGAAATAAAAAGATATATAGACGAAGTAATACAATCTGCCAAAAAAAATAAATTCGTTGAAACATTAACAAGAAGAAGAAGGCTAATACCAGAAATAAACTCAAATAATTGGAGAGACAGAGCTTCTGCAGAAAGAATGGCAATAAATATGCCTATTCAAGGAAGTGCGGCAGATGTAATTAAAATTGCAATGATTAATATAAGCAAAATAATAAAAGAAAAAAATATTGCTTCCAAAATGATAATACAAGTACATGATGAGTTAATATTCGAAGTCCCTCAGGAAGAAATCTTAATTATGGAAAATCTTTTAAATGAAATTATGCCACAAGCACTGTACCTAAAAGTTCCTTTATCAATAGATATTTCTTATGGCAAAACTTGGGGAGATTTAAAGTAACTATATTATTTAATTCAATGGCTTGAGTTAGATAATTTGTGTATACTTTTCTTTCAGACTCAACAAAAAAATGGAGCGATGGCTGAGTGGTTTAAGGCGGCAGTCTTGAAAACTGTTGTGCGTTAGCGTACCGGGGGTTCGAATCCCTCTCGCTCCGCCATTAATTTAATATGTAATATGAAAATTCTATTAACAGGCGGATCAGGGATGGTTGGAAGTTTCTTAACTCCATACCTAAAAGATATTCATGAGTTAAAAATTTTTGATCTAAGAGAACCTAAGTATGATGATGTAGAGTTCGTACAGGGTTCTATGGACAATCCTATTGATGTTACTGAGGCTTTAAAAGGAGTTGATTTATTCATAAACCTAACTATGAAAAATCCTCAAGGGGGATCTGAAACAACACAAAATTTAGAAGATATTCAAAATAACTACGATCTAAATACTAAAGGACTTCACACTTTTCTTTATTTGGCTCAAAAAGAGGGGGTCATGCGGGGAATTCATACAAGCACGATGAGTGTTCATTATAGGAAAAGACTTCATTATCCAAGTGAAGAATTAGTTCCAAAAGATACCCCTTCTGTATACGGATTAACTAAAGGTTTTGGGGAGGAAATTTGTAATTATTTTTGCAGATGGTTCAATATGAATATTGTTTCACTTAGACTAACTGGACCAAGAAGTGATAAAAATTGGAAAAAAGAGATAAAAAATAGAGAGGATAAAAATCCCGATGGCTCAAGACTTTGGATAACACACGAAAAAGATTTAGCAAATGCGTACATTGCCTCAATTGATTTTATTCAAAACGGTCATTCAAGATTTGATCCTATATTTATTGCAGGAGATCCTGAAAATAAAGAACATAATTTATCAAAAGCTTTTCATTTATTACAATGGACTCCAGAAATGAATCCAGAGGATTACAGATGAAGATAGAAAAAATAAACTCATATTTGATAAGAAATATGTATGTTGTAGAAGTTATTACAGATAATGGAATAAGCGGAATAGGTCAAACAGCATGCTGGGCTTATCCTGAAGCTGTTAAATCTGTTGTAGATAAATTCGAGAATGTTCTAATTGGGCTCAACCCATTGGATACAGAACATATAAGTCAGTTATTACTAAGATCCGGCCCATTTAGAGGGTCCATTCTTTCAGGAGCTATCTCAGCTATCGACATTGCATTGTGGGATATAAAAGGCAAGTATCATGATGAGCCAATTTGGAATTTATTAGGAGGAAAGGTTAGGAATAAGGTTAGACTTCACCTTCTTTTAGGTATAGAGCATGGTAATAGTAAATCGAATAATCAAGGAATTATTGATGCAGCAAAAAAAGCTGTAAAAATGGGTTTTACTGCTTTAAAAATTGATCCTCTTCCTTCTAATTACTTCGATCTTTCTTTAGATAAGCTTATAAAAGAAACGGAAGATATTGTAGCCGCTTTAAGAGAAGGTGCGGGCTCTGAAGTAGATATTATATTAGAAATTCATAGGAAACTAACCCCAATGACATCTATTCATCTTGCTAATGCCATAAAAAAATTTAATCCTATGTTTTATGAAGACCCAATTCAAATAGATAGCATAATGTCACAAGGAGAAATAGCAAAAAGAGTCTCAATACCAGTTGCCAACGGTGAGCGAATGCATTCAATATGGGAATTTAGAGAATTATTAGCACATGGGGGCCCTCAATATGTTAGGCCTGATATAGGGCTAGCAGGAGGATTCACTCAAACAAAAAAAATTGCATCCATTGCTGAGTCTTATCATTCAGCATTAGTAATGCATAATTTCTTAGGGCCAATTCTAACAGCGGCATCTGTTCATCTAGATGTAAATATTCCAAATTTTTTAACTCAAGAATTTACCTTAGGTGATGAGTCTGAAAAACATAATTTTATTGAATCAAGCTTAAAAAGAGATGGTGGATATATGCTTCTACCAGAAAAGCCAGGCCTAGGAATCGAAATTAAAAAAGACATAATAAATCAAATTCCTTACGAACCCTTAGACTTAAATGGGCAGGTACCATTTAGGGATGATGGCTCTATTGCTTTTTCGGTTTAAAAAATGAATCAGAATAAAGATTATGATAGAAATGATAGAGTTACTGAAGAAGAGCTAAAAGCTTTAAAATTAAAAGTTTCTCCTAGAAGAGGCCTAATAATAATTGGAATTATATTTATAATAATCCTTGTTATTGGAATGATTGCATTGCTTACTGAATATTTTCTTATGAATTACTAATACCTATTCAGCTTCTTCATAATTTGAGATTTCATCATCTTGGTTAGATACATTTCTATCTTTCCAAATTACTTTATTAAATAAAAAAGTAAGAACTGAAAATATTCCTATTATGGCAGTTATTGTTGTGATTATTGGAAAAAATATGCCAGGCAATAGCCCCTGCTTAGATCGATAACTTGAAATAACCCATGATAACGTCAATGACCCCCATATCAAAAATGCCATAATTTCTTTAGATCTAGATAACCTTACTTGAAATAAGTCTCCAAATACTAGCAATACCGGAACTATACCCATAGCCATGAATAAAATCCAAAGTAAAAAAAATGGCACTATCCTATTTTGAAAAAAAGGAAATATAGATTTTGATAAACCATCAATTGCTTCTTTTTCAGAAGAATATGAGAATGTAGAGATTCTATCTGTGCCGTCAAATACCTTCAAATTAAAGCCATCTCTGGTTATACTTCTTCCTAATTCAAAATCATCTAATATATTATCTTTAATAGACTCATGGCCTCCTATTGAAAAATATGCACCTCTTCTAAATAAAAGATACTGTCCAAATGCAGAAGAAAAAATTGGATTTTTATTAGCAAACATTATTGGTAAACATGAAAATATAAACCATCCAACAGTAACTGAAATAATTTTATCTATAGCAGTAGATGTCACTCTTTTTGGAAAAAGTGATATTAAATCTATATCAGAAGATTCCATTTCCATAACAGTTTCTTCAATGGTTTTTGATTGCAACTTTGTATCAGCATCAATAAACAGCAACATATCTCCATTTGCAAGATTACTCAGCTGATGGCAAGCCCAATTCTTGCCAAGCCAATTTTTTTCAATTGGCATTCCTTTGAAAATCTTTATCCTTTTATCTTTATTTGCAATTTCGCTAGCAATATTAAAGGTGGAATCAATAGAGTCATCATCCAAAATAATTATCTCTATATTTTTATAACTTTGATCAATTAGAGAATACAAGCATCTGCCAATATTAGATTCTTCATTTCTTGCAGGAATAAGGATAGATACGAGAGCATTTTGAGTTTTAAATGAACTAGATGAAGATGCCTTTCCTATTACAAATAAATTAATTATGCCCATTAATGCAACAAGCATTGAAAAAACAAATAAAACATAAAAAATAAATATAGTTAATGTTTCTAACATCTCGTTAAACATTATGTTTTATCTCCCAATATCCAATCTCTAAGGATTATTCTCTGATTTAATTCAGACTTATGTTTATACATTACTAATAAGAAATTAATAACCCATAATAATATTATCTCTAAATTAGTAGAGAATAAAATCACCCATAATAATATTCCTATCCATCCAAAAATAATTGTCCATACATGGACCTTCTGAATTAGGTGAGAAAAAGCCATCATGATACATATAATAGGTCCTATTATTCCAGATGAAATTGCCATCCAAATTCCACAACTTACAGATAATGATTTTCCTCCTTTAAATTTTAAAAAAGGCGAAAAAATACTCCCAATAATTGAAGATACTGAAATTAATACTAAATCCCAAGAATCTATGCCAAAAGATATAGCTAAATAAATTGGTATAAATGATTTAAATATATCTAAGAAAATAGCAAGCAAACCTACTCTAATTCCTGCTAACCTTAGAGTATTTGTTCCTCCTGGATTTCTATCTCCTATAGATCTTATATCCTGATTTGTAAACAAGTAACCAATTATAAGAGCCCACGGAATACTGGCAGAAAAAAAGCATAATATTGCCCAATAAAAAATATTCATAAATTAAAACCTCGAATTAAAATACATTAAATTAAGGTAGAGAAAAGTACAAGTAATAGGTTTAAGCTATGTTAAATATGTTGTAAAAGAATTTAATCCAAATTCATATATAACCCAAGCCCTAACTATAAAGAAAAGTGTGATTAAAAAAATTATTCCAAATAAAGAAGCAATAAAACTTGCCCCCATTAGTAATAACCAAGGATTTATAGTAAGCGTCTTTGTTTCTGAATTGTCCATGTATCCTATGATATCATTCATTTACTATGAATGATATTGCAACTGAAGCATTAAATAAGATTTTTTCAATACTTGCTATTGTATCCATAAGTATATCTGCAATTATTTTTATAACTTATTTATTTTCCAAACTATTTTCAGCAAAATTAAGCATTATCGGTAATTTTAATAAATTGATTTATGATAACTCAGTAGTTTTTTCTTGGGCTATAGCAACTCTAGCTACATTTGGAAGTTTATTTTATTCAGAAGTTTCTGGTTTTATCCCTTGTACATTTTGTTGGTATGAAAGGATAGCTATGTATCCATTAGTTTTAATTTTAGGCATAGGTATAATTAAAAAGAATCATGAAGTATGGATTTATGCATTTCCATTTTCATTAATTGGTCTTCTAGTTTCAATTTATCATTATCAATTACAAATGTTTCCTGATCAAAGCTCTATCTCTTGCTCTACTGATGTTAGCTGTTCTGGGTCATGGATATTGGAATTTGGCTTCGTGACTATGCCGTTCATGGCTTTATCAACATTTTTACTTATTTCTGTATTACTATTAATACCTAATATTATTAAAAAGGAAGATAATTGAGCTCAAATAAAAGAATAGAAACCAACAAAAGAAATCTTACTCCTTACATAGTTTCTGCTGTTATAGGAGTAGTAATAATATTTTTTATTGCCTTGTTTGCCCTTCAGCCTTCAGCTGAAGAAAATTTTTTTGGAGGAGAAATTTCAGTTACGGGTGATCAACTGCCTGACTTATCTGTGAACTTTAATAGGGACTGTGTATTTTTTGAAAATTTTAATTACTGTCAACAATTAGAACCTGCAGCAAATATGACAGCTCCCATTATAAGTGGGACAGGATTAAAAGGGGAGAAAATATCTACGGACTCTAATAATCCTAAAATAATTTTATTTCTTGCACACTGGTGTGGGCACTGCCAACAAAAAGTTAAAATGGTTCAAAAATGGATTAATGAAAATGGAAATCCAGAGCCTATAAAACTTTACTCAGTTCTTACATCAATAAATTCTGGTCAACCTAATTATCCGCCTGATAAATGGTTAGAATCTGAGAATTGGACTGTACCAACATTTACCGATAACGCACAAGATGGGGTAGCGCAACATTTTGGAATAAGAGGATTTCCTTTCATGGTATTAATTGATAATAAAGGAAAAATAATTACAAGATTAAGCGGATCATATAATGCTGAACAATTCGAAATTATTTTAGCTAATACAATACGTCATGATAAAAGCGTAAACTAATATCATAATTAAATTTGTGAAGTAAATTGGAAGATAAACATTTAATAGAATTAGTAAATAAGATAATTTCTGATTCAGGTGATAACCCTAAAAGAGACGGTATTGCAGGTACCCCAGAAAGAGTTGCTAAACTTTATAGCGAATTGCTTTCTGGATATTCAATGAAAATAGAAGATGTCATAAAAAATTCTCTTTTTAGCACAACTCTTGATGACATGATAGTAGTTAAAAATATAGAATTTAATAGTTTATGTGAACATGATCTTACACCTTTTTTTGGAACAGTAAATGTTGGCTATATACCTGAAAGAAAGATAATAGGGCTTTCTAAGATTCCTAAAATTATTGAAATTTTCTCAAAAAGACTTCAAGTTCAAGAGAATTTAACAAATGAAATTTCATCAGCCTTAGACTCAATAATTTCTCCTCATGGGTTAGGAGTAGTAATTGAAGCTAAACATTTATGTTCAATACTAAGAGGAGACAATTTCTCAAGCTCTAACCTTACAACTAGTTCTATGCATGGTTCATTTAGAAGTAATTTAAATACAAGACAAGAGTTTCTTTCCCATATACAAAATAATATTAAATGAAAGATTTAATAATAATAAAAAATATTGAATCATTATGTCTAATTGGAATAAATCATGATGAAAAAATTAATCCCCAACCGATTATCATTAACTTAAAATTATTCACCTCATTTAATAAAGCATCTCAAAGCGATCAAATAATAGATACTATTGATTATTCAAAATTAGTTAAATCTATTAAAGAATTCATTTCAAAATCTAAATATAACCTTTTAGAAACCTTGGGTGACAAATTAGCTAAAAAAATTCTTAAAAATAAAAAAATAAAAGAAGTTGAGATAGAGCTAATAAAACCAAATGCATTGATTGAGTCTGAAAGTGTATCAGTCATTATTACCAGAAAAAATTAAGGGGCAAATTTGAGTTAGAGTTTTATTGCTCATATCTTTGCACATACAATTATGCATAGAATTCACTCTTATTATAAAAGATACTTGTAAAATTTTTAGAAAAATAATTAAAATCAAATAATGTTATCTATAGGTTGCTTAAGAGAGAATAATAATAATGATTTCAGGGTATCTTTATCTCCAGAAACATCAAAAAAATTAATTAAAAAAAATATCAATGTTTTTGTTCAAGAAAATTGCGGATTGAAATCTGGATTTAATAATAAAGATTACGAAAATGTTGGCGTAAAAATTTTGAAATCATCAGAATCTGTAATTGAAAATTCTGATATTATAATATCTGTAAACCCACTAGATATAGAATATGAAAAAATTTCGAAAAATACGAAATCAAAAATTTTCGTCGGAAATTTCAATTTTAAAAATACTATTCCAGATAATCGGTTTACATTTCTAGCACTAGAAAAAATTCCAAGAATTGCAAGAGCTCAATCTATGGATATATTATCTTCTCAAGCATCAATTGCTGGTTATCAATCTTCTTTGCTTGCTGCAAATCATCTAAAAAAATATTTTCCTATGTTAATTACTGCAGCCGGCACAATATCACCAGCAAAAATCTTGGTAATAGGTGCAGGAGTAGCTGGATTACAAGCAATAGCAACTTGCAATAGATTAGGAGCTAAAGTAACAGGATTTGATGTTAGGCAATCCACTAAAGAACAAGTGGAAAGTGTTGGGGGGAAATTCTTAGAATTAAATTATGAGTATGATGACTCTGATAAACAAGGTTACGCAAAAGAGCAAAGTTTAGATAAACAAGAAAAACAAAATGAGCTACTATCAAAATATATTCAAAGTTCAGATTGTGTAATTACAACAGCATCAATTCCTGGAAAAAAAGCTCCGCTAATAGTTACCAAAAAAAATATTGAAAATATGAATTTTGGAAGCGTAATTATTGACTTAGCAGGAGAGTCAGGAGGTAATTGTGAAATAGGTGATTATGGGGAAGTAACTAACTTTTCTGGGGTAATAATTGATAAGCCCAAAAACATAACTAATTTAGTTTCTGAGCATTCAAGTTTAGTTTTTTCAAGAAACGTAGAAGCTTATTTGGATTTAATAATTGATGAGAATAAAGTTAATTTAGATCCGAATGATGAAATAATTAAATCTACCAATCTTAATTTGGAGGCTAAAATTGAATGATGAATTATATTTAATTTTGATTTTCATAATGGCAATGCTGTTAGGATATGAATTGATAAAAAAAATTCCACCAACATTACATACTCCTTTAATGTCTGGCACAAATGCAATTTCAGGAATTGTAATTATTGGGTCAATATTAGTTATTACATCTTCATCCAGCCTGACAGTAAATATTCTAGGTTTTATATCTCTAGTTTTAAGTAGCATAAATGTTTTTGGTGGCTTCACGGTAACCGATCGAATGTTAGAAATGTTTAAGAAACCTAAAAAAAGGGATAAGGATTAAATGGATTCAATTCATATAATTTTATACTTTATTTCTTCAATTTTATTTATATTAGGAATAAAAATGTTGAGTAGTCCATTAACCGCAAGAAGGGGAAATATAATTTCCTTCCTTGGAATGATAATAGCAATTATAACTACCCTCTCATATGTTGAATATGAAATTAGCTCTATTATCTATATCTTTTCTGGGATAACTACAGGTGGGATTTTAGGGTTAATATTTGCTAAGAAAGTACAAATGACTTCCATGCCACAAATGGTTGCTATTTTTAATGGGTTAGGAGGATTAGCATCATCTTTAATTGCATTTTCAGAAATTATTAAAGTTAATAACACAATTTCATTTAACCTTATATCTGTAAGCATTTTAATGAGCATACTGATTGGCTCTGTAACCTTTTCAGGAAGTATTACTGGATTCTTAAAATTACAATCTCTTATTACAGGAAAACCCATACTAATTCCATTAAGAAATTATTTTAATCTTTTAATATTATTGTCTGCAATTGGATTAATGATTGTTTCAGTTCTTTATTCAGGCAATACATTAATATTTTATACTTTGTTAGGTGTATGTCTTCTGCTTGGCATCTTAATTGTGTTACCAATTGGGGGAGCTGACATGCCTGTAGTGATAGCTTTATTAAATTCTTATTCCGGAATTGTTGCAGCGTTTACTGGATTCATTTTTAGTAATGTTGCTTTAATAATTAGCGGATCTTTAATTGGTGCTTCAGGATTGATCCTGACAAGAATAATGACAAAGGCAATGAATAGATCGCTTGTAAATGTTGTTCTAGGTGGATTTGGAGCTACTGCTACTAATATAGACTCAGAAGCATCTGATAAAAATTATAAATCTGGATCTAGTGATGATATTGCATCGCTTTTAGAATATTCTGAAAATATTATTATTATTCCTGGATATGGACTTGCGGTTGCACAAGCTCAACATTCATTAAAAGAGTTATTAGACGTTCTTGAAAATCAACAAAAAAATGTCCTTTTTGCTATTCATCCTGTTGCAGGAAGAATGCCTGGGCACATGAATGTTCTTTTAGCTGAAGCAAATATTGACTATGAACTTTTATTAGATCTTGATCAAGTAAATGAAAAATTTTCACAGACTGATGTATCAATAGTAATTGGTGCAAATGATGTAGTTAACCCTGCAGCTAAATTAGATAAAAATAGCCCAATATATGGCATGCCAATTCTTGAAGTAGAAAAGTCTAAATCAATAGTTGTTTTAAAAAGATCAATGAACCCAGGTTTTGCAGGTTTAGACAATAATATTTTTTATAATGAAAAAACCTTAATGTTATTTGGAGACGCAAAAGATTCTATAGATTCATTAAATAAATCATTTAAAGAATTGAATTAATGGCGCCCCTGCCGTGATTCGAACACGGGACACCCGGTTTAGGAAACCGGTGCTCTATCCTCTGAGCTACAGGGGCTAA
>MDTG01293751.1_pt1 | contig 14554 bp, 10 predicted proteins | sample 811421 | NCBI WGS metagenome assembly MDTG01 (sample SAMN05326645, study PRJNA326480) | marine metagenome | isolation source: seawater | place: Pacific Ocean: South East | collected 2011
ATTTCGAAATATGATGACCTTTTATAAAGTTAGAAAACTTTGGTATAAATCCGTAGGAAAAGAAAAAGAAAAAATATTAATTCCTGAAGGATATTACTACAAATGCGAACATTTAAAGCTATACGAAAGTGATATTCCTCCTCTTCTTAAATTCTTTCACATTAGAAATATTAGTCCATCGGGTTGGATATCATTACCAAAAAAACACACCAAATCATCTTATAAAAAAACTACTTGTTGTTTTGAATATGAAATTTCTTATAAACATATACAACCCCTTTCAAATGAAACCCAGGTTCCCTATAAAATAGTTAGTTATGATATTGAAGCAGACAGTAGTCATGGCGATTTTCCTCTTCCTATTAAAAAATATGATAAACTAGTATCTAATATTATAGATATTTATGAAAAAGAAACCTATGAAAATTATCAAGAAATACAAACATTACTTTATAGAAGTATTTTTACGGCATTTAATTACGATAATGTAAAAGATATAGAACCTGTTTATCCTACCAAAGATTTTTCTAGAGATTCTATCAAAGAAAAAATAGAACAGATTATAAATTATTCTATTAATAAAAAAACCATTAAACAAATTAATAGTAAATCACTAACTAGTTCTTTTCCTATTTTATACGAAGAAGACGATGAAAATGAAATCGTTTCTTCAACTACTATTCAAAATTTAAATGTAAAAGAAACCATTACTATTGTTGATTATCTTTTAGATAACTTTACAAAATCAGAAAAAGCGGCCATGTTATTAGGTATATTTAATACGTTTCTACCTAAATTAAAAGGAGATAGGGTTACCTTCATAGGATCTACTTTTAGACTTTATGGAGAAGAAAAACCTTATTTAAATCACGTTATTGTATTAAATGGTTGCAATAATATACCTGAAATAGATAACTGTGTCGTGGAAACGTATGACACAGAAGAAGAGGTATTAGTCGCATGGACTCATTTAATTAAACGGGAAGATCCGCAATTTATTATCGGCTATAATATATTTGGTTTTGATTATCCGTTTATGGTAGATCGTGCTATTGAAAACAATTGTGAAGACGAATTTTTATGCATGTCTACTATTAATGATTACAAATGTCAAGTAAAAGAATCTAGTATCGTTCTAGCAAGCGGACAACATGATTTAAAATATATTGAAATGTCTGGAAGGGTTCAAGTAGATCTATATAATCATTTTAGACGAGATTTTAATTTAGAATCCTATAAACTTGACTATGTCGCCGGCTATTTCATGAGCGGAGAAATAAAAAAATATATTTATCAAGAATCTAATGATATTACCGTTATTCATACACAAAACACCATTGGATTAGAACCACATTCCTATATACATATTGAAGAATCAGGACACAGCACCGAATATTACAAGGAAGGCGCTAAGTTTAAAATCCTATTTATAGATAAAACTAATAATCTATTTCATATACCGGGTAAAGAAACTCCTGATACTAATAAGTATTTAAAATGGTGCCTCGCGAAAGATGACGTTGGACCTAAAGATATTTTTAGATTGTCTAAAGGCAGCGATAGCGATAGAGCTATCGTCGCTAAATATTGTATTCAGGATTGTAATCTCGTGCATGAATTATTTAAAAAAATAGATATTATGACTGGATTTATTGAAATGGCTAAAATATGTAGCGTACCTATTAGCTTTTTAGTATTACGAGGACAAGGTATTAAACTTACCAGCTTTATTTCTAAAAAATGTATGGAAAAAAATACCCTTATGCCTACTATTCAAAAAAAGAAAACCGATGATGGATATGAAGGAGCTATCGTATTACCTCCTAAATGCGACCTTTATATGGAAGACCCCGTCGCATGTGTCGATTATAGCTCCCTTTATCCATCTTCTATGATTAGCGAAAATTTATGCCATTCTAGTAAAGTTTGGACCAAAGAATATGACCTTGAAAATAATCTTATCCAAGAAACCGGACAAACCAACGACAAAGGTAAATACATCTATGATAATCTACCTAATTATAAATATGTAGATGTCACCTACGATACATTTAAATATGTTAGAAATACGCCCACTTCCGCAGCTACCAAAATTAAAAAAGGACATAAAATATGTAGATTCGCTCAATACCCAAACGGTAAGGCCGTCATGCCTTCCGTGTTAGAAGAACTACTTAACTCTAGAAAAGCTACCAAAAAACAAATGGCGAAAGAAAGCGACCCTTTTATGAAAAATATTTTAGATAAAAGACAACTATCCATCAAATTAACCGCTAACTCTCTATATGGAGGCACGGGAGCAAAAACTAGCAGCTTTTATGAAAAAGATGTCGCCGCTTCTACTACAGCCACCGGAAGAAAACTTCTTATATACGCACGAAAAATTATTGAAGAAGTATATGGCGATACCATTTGTGTGTCAAAAAAATACGGTAAGGTCAAAAGCAATGCTAAATATATATATGGTGATACCGATTCCGTATTCTTCTGCTTCTATTTTAAAGAATTAGACGGCACACCTATCAAAAATAAAAAAGCCCTTGAATTAACCATTGAACTAGCCCAAGAAGCAGGAGAACTTGCCACTTCATTTCTTAAAAAACCACACGACCTTGAATACGAAAAAACATTCTGGCCTTTCTGCTTACTATCCAAAAAAAGATATACCGGAATGTTATACGAACTTAATCCTGAAAAATGTAAAAGAAAAAGTATGGGTATCGTTCTTAAAAGACGAGATAACGCACCTATCGTTAAAGATATCTATGGAGGAATTATCGATATCCTTATGAAAGAAAGAAGCATCGAAAAATCTATCCTGTTTTTGAAACAAATACTGCAAACTATTGTAGATGGTAATGTTCCTATCGATAAACTTATCATCACTAAATCACTTCGAGGTAATTATAAAAATCCTCTACAAATCGCTCATAAAGTTCTCGCCGATAGAATGGGCGAACGAGACCCCGGAAATAAACCTGGTGCAGGAGATAGAATTCCTTTCGCCTATTTTGTAAATAAAAACAAAAAATGCCTCCAGGGAGATAAAATAGAAGTTCCTTCTTATATTATTGAAAATAATCTTAAACTAGACTACGCGCATTACATTACAAATCAAATCATGAAACCCGTACTACAAATTTACACTCTTGTACTAGACAAAATACCTGAATTTAATAAAAATATTTTACTAAAAAATAGATTTAATAGAGAAATTAAATCTTATAAATTAAAAATGCTACCTGAAAAAGCTGAAAAAAAAATAGAACAAATTAAAAATAAAAAAGTTCAAGAACTATTATTTGATAAATTTATTAAACAATGTAATATTAGTAATAATTCTATGGCAAATTATTTTGAATTAATTTAATTTAAACATATTGTCTATCTTTATATAAATGAATTTTAATAGTCTGGAAAATAAAGAATTATTATGGGATATATTACAAGAAGACGGATATTTTAATGATATACGTCCATCTTTAATAAAAAATATTAAAACCGAATTTGAAAATACTATCCTAGAAATGTCTAATATCAATATCAATGACTCTCTTATTAATAAAAATAAAAATTTTATTACAAACTTCACCTATAAACTTAAAGCATTGAACTCTACTCCATTTCAAATCAACGACCATAACCCATTAAAACTAAATGACATTGATGAAATTTATAAGGCCCAGGATTTTAAAAAAAATAGACAAGAACAAATGAATATGGAATTTGCTAACAAAAAAAAAGAAATGGATTCCATGCTAATTGCAAATAAACCCGGTGATATTAATTTTTCCGAGTTAAATTCAAAAGAAGAACCCATTCAAAATATTGATGATATATTAAAAAATACCATCGCCCAAAGAAATATTGAGATTGATTCTATCAACAACTCCTATGATAAAACAAGCGCAGAAAAATGGATTGGAAGTGAAAAAAAAATAACCTTTAAAGAAGAAACTGAAAATATTATTATTCAACCTCATGATATTATAGAACCAAATACACCAGAACCTATCAAAGACCCCATAGACTTTTCTAAATTATTTGATTTATTAGATACAATTATAAAAAATCAAAATAAAATCTTAAAACATCTTAACATTTCATAATTTAAATTAAACTAATGGTAAGCTAGATTCGGTTTTTATTGGGTCCGTTTCACCTTTCATATTATTTTGTATATGCGTATGACTGTTATATTTCTCTCCTATCATTTTTTTTATATGATTCGTCCCTAATCCATCTCCTTCTACATCCTCTTTTACTAACTTATCAAGAGAAAAACGGGTTCTATATATATCAAATTTTCTATTCCAATCCACCTTTTGTTTTTCCATATGAGCCACACATTCTTCTTCCTTAAAATCATCCGGACATTTTTCTAAAAACCACCAATCCTTTTCGTCACTACCCCCTTCAAAAGATTCTTTTATCATATCACTTTTTAACAATATATCATAAAATATACATACTCCGATCATAAATGCTAAAACTAAACATATCATTGGTTCATTTTTTTTTATAAAATTTAAAACTACCTTCATATATACATTTAATATAGATTAATTTATTCTATATTAAATTGTCTTTTATTATTCATCATCATCCGTATCTTCCTCTTCATCATCGTCCGTATCTTCTTCTTCATCATCATCCGTATCTTCTTCATCATCATCATCACCTCCTCGTCTATAACTCATTAAACTCATATTTTCTAAAAGAGACCCCGGCGCGGTTTTGTCTAAAACAATCGTGATTAGAAAAAATGTTGCTAAACTAATCGCTATTATAAAAAAATAACCATAATTATACATTTATATATAATTATTCATAATATTTCTCAATTAATTTTGTAAAAATATATTGAAATTCTGGATTAGAACATCGATAGTGTATTCTATCTTTTTCTTTTAATAATGTATCTAACCAAGGTTTAAACTCGGTTTTTCTTTTCTCACTTGGTTTTATTTTTACTCCATCTACAAAATCTTTTATATGAGACATTTCCCGACATAATCTCTGAAAATTTATATAAGATAAATGAATTATTCCTATCTTAAATCTCTCTAACAACACCCCTACCAAAACATCATCCGACTCTATACGACGACCTTGTCTAACCACTTCATAGTTATCCTCCTGAAAATAGTCCCCTATCTTTTTTATTACGTCCATGGAATATACCGCACCACAACCCGAAGGATAAGATATTCCTCGTATAGACTGCTTTGATGATAATACTAATTCTGACATTTTTAATGTATTTAGTTTATCTAATAATAAAGGAAAATTATAAAAACTTGATAAATTACATCTTAAAACATGGGTCACGTCCTTTCTTTCTTTACATATATATTTAAAAAAACATACTGTCTTTTTTATTATATTACTTTTTGTTTCCTTACCTGGAACAGTAAAATCTAGTTTATTTATACTTATATCATCTACATCCGGATCGCAATATAAAAAATAAAACTCTATATCATTTATTTTATTATTTTTTTCAATTACTTTTAACCATTCTTTTTTAAATTCCTCGCAACTTCGACTATTTGTATTATCTTGTCTAGTAGCTATAATACCACATATCAGTTTAATATTTGACATATATATATATTAAACTAAAAACTTATGGATTGAACGTATGGCTGAGGTAATCCCTGTAATGAATTATTAGATTGGACCTCGGATTCACTCATTTTAGCCTTTTCTTCTATATCACCCTGAACCAAATCTACTCCCACGGCTCCAAATAAGGCATTTGTAGGAAGTCTACCCGCATCTATTAACCCAGCTACAATATTTTCAGCTCCAGCTACCGTGGTTCCCGCACCATTTACTACGTTGGCACGACCCGTATCATAATCATATATCGCATATAGTCCACCGCCTAAAGATTGGAACATACCCCCTAGAACAGACGCGCTTCCAAATATAGATTGTAATCCTCCCGCAGCAACGTTCTCTACTACCGATGTTAAAGTTATTGGATCTCCGGTAGCATCACTCGTGGCAGTAGTGGTTTCTTGATTGAAAGATAAATCAGACTCATCAAAGAAATCAGATGGTAAGCTTGCATTTGTTTCACTACAATCCGGATAATTCATCATCGTTGAACCCCCTGGTTCCGCATAACCTATATTTACTCGCGTATTTTTATCTAATAATAACTTTCCCGGTAAACAAGGAGCACAAGTAGTATTCGCATAACAATCCGATGACCCCGATTTACAGCTATGATTTATATATTTGTAATAATAAGATACATTATTTATATTCTCTTCTGGAAGATCCAATATCCCATTCTGAAAATTACCCGTATAACCCATGGGATTATTTACACCACCACACGCTTTAAATTCACATTTTGTTGTATCACATTCACCAAAAGTTAAATCTACCTGTTTCCATATTACACGATTTCTATCACTATTGAAATTTCTCATCTCACTTACTAATTCTATCCTCATATTAGTTGAAGTTGCTATAAAATCATGCTCTATTGTATAAAAATTACTTGCTATATCATTCTTTGTACTCGCATCTGGATATATGGTTTCATTCGTCGCCAAAGAACTATCGTATAATTTTACATAATGCGAATTTTTTCCTAATGCATCATTTCCTATATTTACATATGTTTTTAATTTATATTTTATATCCCTTGTTAATGTAATATCTTTTCCTAATATTATATAAGATACTTGATCTGAAGGTATATCAGTACCATCTGGCGCATCAGAAAAATAACTATACTCCGACTTATTTTTATTTACATTAGCAGATATATCGATATCGTTGTATAAGCTATTATTAGATGTACTATTGCTAGTATAATCACTTATATCAAATACCCAACTATTTGTGCTCGCAGCATCGAGTAAGCTTAAAATTCCGTCAGACTCGCTATTCGACCACACTTCCGGAAAACCAGCCACAGAATTCATATTTACATAATTTTCATAAATCGTTGACTTAAATGGGATAAAATTTAATATTATATCTAATAATACAGAAAAAATAAATAAAAATAGTAATATGCATCCCAATTTGAATATTTTATCTTTTAAATTTTTTGTAATACTTATTCCCATTATGCTTATATTATATATAATTATTTTATTATATATAATTCCCTAAATTTCAACAAATCTTTTTTTTATTTTTCCATCTGGTTGTTTTACTTGCTTTAAATATCCTTTTATAATTGGTGCGTTTATCTTTTTTCTAGCATAATCTTTAAAACTTTCATAATCATATACTTCATTTGTTTTTTGATTTAAAGCAAATTTTACTTTTTTACCATTTAATTGTATTTTCATTTCTACTACCGATGATGTTATCTCCTCTATATTTGCTTTTGCTGTACTATCCATGTTTTCCTTTGATATATTTGGCTCTATCGTAAAATCATCCGTTACATCTCCACCAAAAGAAAAACAATTCACTCCATCCTTTCCTGAGGCAGAATGAATATTACAATCTATGGATGTCTCCTTTATCGCCTTTAATATACCTTTATTTATTTCTTCTTTTATTCCAGATACCTCTAACAGATGCTCATCACTTGTTATCTGTCTTTTAGTTAGCTTACTAACATCAAATCGTTTCAACTCTGGAGAGATTTTAGTCTTTATCTGTTCCTCCGTAAATGTCATCGCATATTGAAATACTTTTACATTTCTAAATTCTTCTGGTAATCTAAAATGACTACATATCCTTCTTGCTCGCCCTATCACCTGTTTCGTTCTTACCGGATGCCAGTAAGGCTCTGTTATATGCACAAAACGACAGTTCTGCAAACTTATACCTTCCGCACCAGAAGCTGTTATCATTAGTAATTTAATTATCTCTCCCATATTGTTATTTACATTCATCGATTTTAATTGCTCGGACAATGACGGCGGAAGTTCTTCCCATGTTCCATTATAAACTTTACGAATTAACTCCTTTACTTCCGCATCTTCTTTTCCTGTATATAAAGCAAACTTTGGTTTGGACGCATTCTCTGGAGAGATATCCAATACCCAACTACCTTGATCCTTCTTTAACTTGAATTCCGCCATACCATTCGCTTCAAATACTAATTTTAATATACCTACTCCCTCCAATGTTCGGAAATTACTATACAATAAATGTAATCCTTGATAATTCTCCGTATCTAAAACATTTTCCAGTATATTTAAAAACTTTGGACTATAAGTAGCTAATCCTTCTTTCGATAAATACGTTTCCCTATTTTCACTCAAAAAATCTAACGCTTCATCTATTCTTTTTATGTAAGAATCATCTACTACCTCTTTAGACTCTTTCTCCATCTTATTCATATCATCCGGCTCTACTACACCATCCTCTTGTTCTAATCTAGCGGTACCTGGTACCAAATCTATCGCCGCCTCCTTATTTTCCGGCGTTATTTCATCCCTACTCAACATATCATCACCTACTTCCATCATTTGCTCTTTACCATCCTTCGGCATCGGTCTTTTGTGTTCCGAAGGAAATATAAAATTACAATATTGTCTCGAAAATATACGATAGGTCGACGTATTATCATCATATATTCCACCCGGACCCTTACGCTTCTTTTTCTTTTCACTTGACCTTTCATCATTTCTAGCCAATTCATACGCTAATAACTGTTCATCACTCATCGGTATGTATATCGTTTTTATATCTATATCCGCATCAAACTTCGGCATTAATTCTTCTATATCTCCGTAATAAGAACTCATACCTAATATTCTTCGCTGTAATAAATCCATATTCATCACCGTATTATCATTATTTATAAATTTATCTTTGAAATCATCTAACCTATCTGGCAGCAATTTTAATTCTTCCATCTTTATTTCACTTCTTTTTACATTTATTTTATACCGCTTTAATCCCTGCTCTAATATATGTATAAAACCCTCGTCATTTATAGAACCACGTTGCTTATATAAATCTAAATCTATCATCGTTTCATCTATTCGTATCCCTTGCGTTTCATAATTTTTTATGATTAATTCTATATACTCCCGCTCACCCCGCATCTCACGAGGAACATGCATCATACCTTTATAATTTCCATCATCTGCCATATTTATAAACCCATACGGATTTTGTATTATCTGCAACATATTTGTTGTCGGCTTATAACTCACGTAATCCACCATTTTAAAATTTCCATTTATTATCTTTTTCATCTCTACCTCATCTATCTTACGCGAACTATCCACGCTTACGGGTATATTCCAAACATTTATATAACCACAAATTATATTAAATATTATTGCTATCTCATTTGGATAATTTATTATGGGAGTTCCTGTTAATAATACTATTTTACAATTCTTCGCACGTAATAATAACTGATACAATTCATACGATAATGATTTATCATCATTTAATTTACCTGATATCCTACTTATAAAATTATGCACCTCATCTATTATCACCACCGAATCACTAAATATATTTCCACCTTTCTTAAAAGTCTCCAGTTTTGAACGCCGCAATCCATTATAATTTATAAACTGATATTTATAACCTATCATCTCATCTAACTGATTATCTAAACTTATCTGTTCTTTTCTATCCAATGATTCAAAATTAGAACCCTTCTTTACATTCACCAACCAAGCACCGTCATTCTTTTCTATATACTCCTTCGACAACGATAATATTTTATGCAACTCATCTATCATTTGACGATCTCCATTCACTTTTATAAAATCCCAATGCTGATTCCTTTTATATAAAGGATCTCCACAATTTTTTAATTCCTCTATATAATTCATCTTTAAAGAAGCCGGAATCATCACTATTATACGTTTGTCATTCTTTAAACCTTCCGCTATCCCTATCGAAGAACACGTCTTACCCGAACCTAAACCATGATACAACAATAAACCGCGATACGGCGTATACATATTCAAATAATCACGCACTATATTTTGATGAGTTAGTAATTCAAACTTTTTATCAGGAGACCTTTTCGATAAACACGATTCTTCTTGCGATACATTCCCCTCTTCCCCTTTTTCATTTATCTCTCTACGATATTTATCATATAATCCATTTATAAAATTTATAAACTTCTTACGATTGTTTAAGTAATATTGCGACGCTACAATATTCACTCGCTTCATCGGCTCAGGTAAGCCTGATATATCTATCTTGTTCTCCTCAAAATCACCCTCCTCTTTCTCTTCCGCTATTACTTTTAAATCCACGGGTTCCGTACGTCGCTCCACTAATCTCCCTAATTCTGATATAGTATCTTTTTTTATACCTAGTACTACGGTCCTTCCTTTCACCTTTTTTATTTTTTTGGGCTTTATCATAATTGCTTCTTCTCCATCTTTTGTTCTCGATAATTTTTTCTTTTTTATTATTATTTTTTGCTTTGCCTCTACCTTTTCATTTAAAGGTTTTACCTTTTTGAATTGCTTCATCTTATCCATTATCTCTTCCCGATTTAAAGTTGATTCTTTTCTGTTATCTTGTATCTGTAATGTGTTCATCTGGCCTATTTTAAAAACTACCGGCCGGGGCACTGTTGCTACCGGTTTAACTTTTAATTTTTCTATAATCTTATCAGCCATATATATTTTTAATACATTTTATATTTACACGTTATCCTTATTTTCTAAATATATTAGTTTAGATGCGTGATGGCTTCTTTACATGCTATCTGTTCTGCCTTTTTTTTTATTTTATGCGAACCACTCCCCAATAAAATAAATATATGTCCTTCTTCTTCCAATTCTTGATGCATATCCTTAAAAGAATCGTACTTTTTTATGCTGGTTGCTCTTTCACATGATACAGAATGTATCTGTTGTCCTAAACATAGATAAACTCCCATATTATATCCATACTCCTCAGATACTTCCGTTATTTCCAAATAGTCCGGGGTCGTTTTAAACTCTTTCTGTATTATTACCTGCAACTTATTTTTATAATTATCATCTATATTTACTATATCCGTCCAATCTATATATTTCTCAAATATATTCTCCAAGAAAATTTGACACATCTGAAATCCTGGACCCGTCACAAAAAAATTTTCAAACCACTTTTCCTCGTCTTTTACGCTTATTTTATTATTATCTAAAAATACCGCGCCCAAAAATGACTCAAATAAACAACCCAATTTTTTTAAATTTGTTCTTGTCTTTTTTTCCTCCGCATGTTTTGATATGATTAACCATTTATTTAAATTCATTAAATAAGCTAATCGCCCAATCGATTCGTTTTTTACTAAAGCTATCTTCTTTTCCGTCATAAATCCTTCATTCTCTTTTGGAAATCTCCTATATAAATAATATTTCGTGATTGCCTCCAATACTCCATCCCCTAAAAATTCCATCCTCTCAAATGATTTGCTTTTTAATGCCAGGCATCCATTAGGTCTTGGCATTATCGTAATATTTTGAAGTTCATTCTCTATCATCGGTCTTTTTGTGTAAGAACGATGCACAAAAGCTCTTTTATATAATTCTATATTATGTATCTTACCAGGTAAACCATACTGTTTTAATATCGTTTCTACCTCTTTCACGGTTATCTCTCTGTTATTTGGATTATAAGGATTAAATATTAACCCTTCATCTGTTTTTATTACATCATCATCTTGTAACAAGATTTTTTCACTACTTGTATCCATTGTATATTCTATATATCATGTTATTATATTGTTTATATATAAATATATTCTCTTATATATATATATATATGACTTTAACACCAGACTCTATAGAAAAAAACTTATTTAATAAATTTAAAGATAATCTACTTCAATGTTATAGACAAAATATCATCGACATTTTTTATAAAAACGTAAAAGAAAACAATGTTAAGTTATATGGTTATGATGTTATGAAAATTCCTATATATGTTCGTCTAATTCACTACGAACGAGATATGTGTTTTAATTGCGACCATAGAGAGATTTTATACGCCATACGAGATTGTTTTGATTCTCCACATACGGTATATAAAGAATCCTATTATGGCAAAGCTTTAAATATACCGATTATGAATATACCTTCTATACCACCCTTTAAAAATATATTATATTATTATCATAAACATTTTTTGGACAGATTATCACTTATTGATATTTTTATAAACGATAAATTAAACATGGATTCGGTTAAAGCTATACTTTTACTTGTTCCCGAGAGATTGAAAGTATTTAGAGCTGAAAAAAAGGCACTATATAAATCCACGTTCGCATACAACGCCTTCTATATCACCAATCTACCTGGAGATATACTACAAAATATTTATTCCTATCTATATGAAACAGATTTTAATAAATGTCTAATTCTAAGACATAAATATGAATGTTTAAGAAAAGATACCTGGGACGCTATTAACAATACCGTACCAGATTTTAATTCTAGCTAACCTATAATATCTCTTGTTTCTATTCCTACTATCTTATTTTTATCAAATACAAGTCCTATTATCTCTTTTGATGCTTTTGCTTTATATTCTTCCTGCAAACAATCATCCTTATAACGACCCTTACCGGATACTACATACTTATTATTAGTCGTTGTTATTATTATACCATGACCTAAATAACTATCCTTATAAATCTGCTGAACTCCTGTTATTACTTCATTCTTTAATACTATCTCTTTTACCACTTTTCCTCCGTTTTTACCATAATACCGATTCTTATTTTTATCAAAATTAAATACCACTCGATCTAATAATTCACCCGCCTTTATGACCACCTTTTTTAATTTTAAAATACTTAATTCATCTTTATTCATTTCATCGTGAGTCATTATTGTTTCTATGTTACTTTTAGGATTTTGTTTTACAGATTCTGGTATTTTTACCTCATCTGGATAATGGACCATGATATCTCTCGCCGTTCTAGAACGCACACCATTATTACCTATTCTTTTTATGTATTCATCTATGTTGTATTCTATCAACTCTATCTTTTTACCAAATAAACATTTCTCTCCTTCCAATATTCTAGGTACTCCATAATTACTCGGCACATATATTTTTTCTATATTATTAGATAACATTAACAAAGATGGCACAAAACTACCTATACCAAATACTAAATGCGTCGCACTCATTATCGTTTCTATGTCTCTTTCTAAATTTCCTCCCGTCCATTTTACATTAGGCATATTTTCCAACAGCTTTAAACAAGGATTCCTTGTATTCTCTGTAGTTATTAATACCTTATCATAACTATGTTCCTTTAAAATATTCTTATAAAAGGATAATGGAGGTGGTATATATTTCGGATGAGGACAATTTGAAAATATATCACCTGAACGCATATGTAATACTAGCGTCTTTTTACTTATGGGTTCCAATTCTTTATCACATAACGTCAATACACCTTTCAATATTTCTAACGCTTCTTCATGATTTATTTCAAAACTATCCTTATATTCAGGCATCCACATTTGATAGTAAAAATTATATCTATTCGTTATAGGGGCATCATCACTATCCTCGTGTAATACTATTTTCCTTTTTTTATAAAACTTACTGAATTTACTAAATTTATGCTTATTATTTGGATCCGGTAATAATATATTATACTTTTTATCTAATCCTATTAATATACTATTATATACTTGTATTATGCTATTTCCTAACATACCTTGCCAATTATTTAAAACTAATGTAGGCATTATAAATAATATATATTATTATTCATTATTTATATCGCACTATTTATTGTCTCCTATTACAACAACTTGATTTTAATCCAAATATAATAAGCATAGTAATTAATCCTAACATTATATTTAAATATATGTACCTTTCACCAGTGTTTTGTGTATAAACCACACCTATTAAATAACTAGACCCACCTATAAACGGTATTTTAATTAGACAATATAATTTTTTATTTTCATTGATGCTATCTTCTTGTATTGTAATCGACGAATCTATTAACTCTGGAGGTATAGATGATATCTCCAAAGGTTTCGTACAATATACACATTTATAATTATTATTTCTTTTCGTCCAATTTACAAAACAGGTATCACACATGTTTTTATTGCAATTCTTATTGTCACATTTATATTTTGTAGGATAATCATAGTTATCATAACATATTTCACAAATAGTATTTTCACATACATCTATTATTATTTCATTCTCTAAATGCATAGGATTTGAAACATTCATACAAATAATCTATATTTAATTTTAAATAGAATTAAACAAATTTTTTTATATTAAATTATGTTCACTTTACTTATAGATGTTAGAGAAAAAACTCTTTATAAAGAATTAAATGATTTACTTACTAGTAATCCTAATATAAAATGTTCTATATCATTGAAACCACTAGATATAGGTGATGCAATCATCGCTGACGCTTCAGACAATTTTATTTTAATATTTGAAAGGAAAACTATACCCGACCTACTTTCCAGTATTAAAGATGGAAGATATTTAGAACAATCTTATAGACTTCAACAATGTAACGTACCTAATCATTGTATTACCTATATTATCGAAGGTAGTTTAAATAATCCTAGATACCAACAACAACAAAATACTATTA
>MDTG01016662.1_pt1 | contig 14553 bp, 9 predicted proteins | sample 811421 | NCBI WGS metagenome assembly MDTG01 (sample SAMN05326645, study PRJNA326480) | marine metagenome | isolation source: seawater | place: Pacific Ocean: South East | collected 2011
GGCTCGAGAGCCGCCGTGGCACCGTGCGGTCACCCCCGCCAAGCCGCCCGAGCCCCTCGGGAGCCCACCCCAGGGACCCCCTCCCCCCCTTTACCGGGGAAGGGGCCCCCCGTACCGGGGAAGCCGTTCGGCCCCCTTTCCCGTACTACCGGGGAGGCCTGCCCTCAGCCGCCTTGGACGCCGAAGATGAACGGGTACTGCACGCTCACCTCGCCCCCATCGGGGCGCGGGAAGCGCCAGCGCCGCACCTGGCGGACGATGCACCCCTCGACGCGGCTGTTGTTCATCGTCGACCGCGCCACCCGCGCACTCGAGACGGAGCCCTGCAGGTTCACGCGCCACGCGATCTCGATGCGGCCGCGCAGGTTGGGCTGCCGCTGCACCTCGACCTCGTAGCAGTAGCGAATCGCCGCCTGGTTCGCGCGCACGACCCGGTTGATCTGCTCGGCGGACAGGTACCCGTTCACCCGCGCCCGCCCCCGCATCACGCTCACGCGCACCTCGCGCGCCTTCCGCCCGCGCGCGCCGGCCCCACCGGACCCACGCCCGACGCCGCCGCCACGCCCCGCACCGATGCCGGTCCCGACGCCGCCAGCCCCGAAGAGCCCACCGCCGGGCCCATCGCCCCCGCCGCCCCCGCCGACCCCGAGCAACCCCGCGCCGCCGGACCCGCGCCCGACCCGCGTCGGCGCATCGCCCATCCCGCCGAGGATGTCGCCCACGTCCGGCACGTCCAGCGCCGCCGCGATCGCGTTCCCCTCGCCGCCGCCGCTCAGCGCCCCGAGCAGGCCCATGTTCCGCACCTCGGCCGACACCCCATCGGCGACCTCGCCCTGGATGTGCGTGTCCTCGTGCTCGGCGTTCTCCTCACCGACCCGGCCCTCCTCGCCCTCCATGCGCTCCCCGCCGGTCTCCTCGCGTCCGCGCAGCCCCGGGTCCTCGGTCTCGGTCCCGGTCTCCTCCTGCTGGTACTGCTCGAACAGATCCTCCGGCGGCGGCGTCACCAAAAAGCGCGTGACCAGCTCCTCGTTCAGCTCGAACGGGTCGAACTCCCCGCCCCCCGTCCGCTGGTAGTCGAGGAACGCGATCACCCCGAGGCTCCCGCAGAGCAGGAACGCCAGGAGCACCGCGAACACCAAGCCCAGGTCCACGTTCGCCAGCTGCCGCGGCGGCGGCGCCGCCCCCCGCACGTGCTGGAAGAAGAGCGCCACCGTCCCGAGCGTCACGACGCCGTAGTCGTCGGGCCCGAGCCGCACCACCCCGTCGAGCTCGGCCACGCGCTTGCGCTGCCCCCCGATCCACACGTCCCCCCCGAGCCCCGGCGCCACCCGCAGCGCGTACCCGTTCCCATCGGGCGTCAGCACGGTCATCGGCTGATCCCCCGCCCCCTCGGGCAGCGGGAAGGTCTCACCGAAGGTCACGGGCCGCGGCTCCACCAGGAGCTCGTCCTCCTGGATGGTCTCGTTCCAGAGGAAGGCGACGCGGAGCGGGCGCTGGGTGGCGGTGACGGCGGTGGCCATGAAAGGTCGGTCGGTTCGTTCGGTCGAGGAGGAGTCGGGGAGTCGGAAGCCGGTGAGTCGCTGAGTCGAGGCTCGGACTCCACGCGCCGCGCGAAGTTCCCGGCCTTCCGGTCTGAGACCGCAGCGGGCTACATGCCCTTGGCCTTCGTCGATCGTACCAGCTCGGGCATGAACGACCGGTGGGGCAATTTCGGACGATCGAACTCCGCCCGGAGCCGGTTCAGGAAGTACAGCAGCTGCGGCGACTTCAGCCGGCCGCTGATGTCGAGCCCGGAGAACCGGAACACCTTCACCTTGGTGTCCCCCTCCTCCACCACGTCGGCCTCGGCGTCGTCGACGACCTCCTCGTCGTCCCCACCGTCCCCGCTCGAAGGCGGCGCCGCCTCCTCGCGTCCGGCCGGATCCTGCGCCGACGCGACGGCCGCGAAACCGGCGACCGCACCACTCAGAACGACGAGCATCAAAAGGCGTGAGAGTCGGAGCGTCACGGAGGGCCTCCCTGTCGTGGCGGCGGCGGAGCGTTCGGGTCCGGGATGAGCTGCAGGTACTCCTCCGCCTGCTCGCGCTTCGGGTGACGCCGCGGCGCCGCGTCCAGATAGCGCTGGAACGTCGCCCGCGACTCGGTGCGCTCGTCCACGAACTCGGCCTGCAGCACGGCCAGGTTGAAGAGCGCGTCGGCGTTCTCCGGATCGGCCTCGAGCACCCGCTCGTACTGCCGCCGCGCCTGCCGATGCTCCCCCTGCCCGCGCAGCGCCGCGCCATAGGCCACCCGCGCCGCCAGGTCGTCCGGGTGCTGCTCGAGCACGGCCTCGTACTGCGCGACCGCCCCGGCGAAGTCGCCCGCGTGCAAGAGCACCGAGCCCATGTTCATGCGCGCCGGCTCGTACGCCGCGTCGAGCGCGATGGCCTGCTCGAACGCCTGGAAGGCCGCCTGCGTGTCCCCCCGGTCGAGCTCCAGCAGCCCCTGCTCGTTGCGCACCTCGGCCATCAGCCCCGGCGCGTCCTCCGGCGCGAGCTGCACCGCCTTGTCGAGCACCAGCCGCGCCACCTCGTACTGCTCCCGCGCCCGGTACGCCCGCCCGATCTCGAGCAGCGCCCGGATGTTCTGCGGGTCGCGCACCAGCACCTCGCGCGCCTGCTCGAGCGCCGCGTCATAGCGCTCGTCCTCGCGCAGCATCACCGCCAGCGCCACCCGCGCGTCGAGGTTCTCCGGGTCGACCTCGAGCAGCGTCTCGAGCCGCTCCGCCGCCGCGCCCTGCTCCCCGCGCGCGTAGTCCACCTCGGCCGCCGCGAGCAGCGGCTCCGGCGCCCGCGGCTGGATCTGGAGCGCCGCGTCGAAGCTCCCGGCCGCCGCCTCGAGATCCCCCGCGCGCCGCTGCAGCACGCCGAGGTTGTAGTGCGCCTCCCAGAGGTTCGGGTCGATCTGGATCGCCTTCTGGAAGCGCCGCCGCGCCCGCCGCTGGTTGCCCCGTCCGGGCCGCCCCATGAAGCGGTTCCCGGCGAGGAACTCCCGCACGGCCGCCGGGTCCGCCGGCGGCAGCTCGGCCAGCGTCTCCGGCTGGTTGCTCGTGCTCCCGCCGCCGCAGCCGCCCGCCGAGACCGCGAGCGCGGCCAACGTCGACGCGAAAACCACCGCGAGCAGCCGCCTCACGACGCGCCCTCCTCGTCGCCCTGGCCCTCGCCCTCCTCGTCCTCGCCCTCGCTCCGCCGGAGCCCGTCGAGCGGCTCGGGCATCGGCAGCGGCGGCGCCTCCACCAGGTCGCCCCCGCTCTCCCTCAGCGGCGGGTAAGCGATGTCGTTCAGCCGCGTCAGCGCCTCCCGGAGCTGCGCCGTCCACCGGTTGAAGATGCGCAGCTCGATCGCCTTCTGGTAGCCGCCCTCGTAGGCCTCGAGCGCCCGCTCCTCCATGGGGATGATGAACATCGCGAGCTGGTCCAGGTACGCCTGCTCCTGCTCCTCGGTCAGCCCCTCGGGCAGCTCGAACTCGCGCATCGACTCGGCGAAGAGCTCGTAGCTCCGCCCGATCTGATAGAGCGACGCCGTCACCCACTCGGCCACGTTGAACTCCACGACGTCCGCGTAGATCAGCGCCGCCCGCTGCAGCAGCTCGGCCTTCCGCTGGAGCCGCCCGCGCAGCCCCTCGCTCGGCCCGGCGATGGCGATCGCCTCGAACTCCTCGAGCACCGCCTCGCCCTCCAGGTAGCGCGCCTGCGCCGCGAAGTAGAGCCCGTCGCTCAGCCGCCGCCGGTTCCGCTTCCCGAGCCGCACCGCCGCCGCGAGCGCCCGCGCCGCCGCCTGCTCGTTCCCGGCCCGCGCGAGCACCTGCGCCAGCCGCGTCTGCGCCTCCACCTTCCGGTCGAGGTTCCGCGCCCGCCGCACGTACGCCCGGTAGGTGTCGGCGGCCTCCTCCCAGTCCTCGTTGCCCTCGTGCGCGCGCCCGATGAAGAAGGCCACGTCGTCCGCGTTCTCACGCCGCCGGTAGCGCTCCATGTACACGCCGCCGACCTCGATGGCCTCGTCGTAGTCCCCCGCCGTCACCCGCAGGAGCACGGCGTTGTAGAGCGCCTCGTGGTTCTTCTCCGCCTGCGGGAAGCCCCGCCCGTACGCCTCGTAGAAGCGCGCCGCGTCGCTGAACTGCGCGATCGACTCGTACATCTGCGCGCCCTCCCACGCGCCCAGCGCCCCCTCCTCCGAGCCCGCGTAGCGCTCGACGAGCAGCGTATAGGCCTCGTCGGCCCCGCCGAGGTCGCCGGCGCGCTGACGCTCCTTGCCCGCGTTGTAGAGGGCCTGCCGCGCCCGGTCGTCCTCCGGGAACTCCTCCGCCGCGCGCAGGTAGGCGTTGGCCGCCTCCGTGTGCTCGCCCCGCTCCGCGAGCTGCTCGCCGACCTTGAACATCGCCTGCAGGATCAGCCGGTCGAGGCGCCGCTGGCTCTCCTCGCTCGCGAAGGCCGGCGCGCTCTTCAGCCGCCGCGCCCAGGTCTCGATGTTCGCGTAGTCGGCGGCGCGGTTGAAGCTGTCGAGGATCAGCTCGCCGGCGGGGTTCGCGTACTCGCTCTCCGGGAAGCGCTCGAGGAGCTGGCCGAAGAGGCGCACGGCCGGGTCGTAGATGCCGCGGTCGTAGTAGAGGCGGCCCTGGCGGAAGAGGATCTCGGGCAGGTCCGGGTCGTCGGGGAAGAGCTCGACGTAGAGCTCGATGGCGGTCGAGAACTTCCGATCGTTCGCGGTCTCGCCGCTGCACGGATCGGTGGACGCGAGGGCCTCGCCGTCTTCGCCCTCTTCGCTCTCCTCGCCCTCTTCGCTCTCCTCGCCCTCGCCGCTCCCTTCGCCCTCGCCCTCGTCGCCCTCCTCGCTCGCCGGCTCGGGCGCGGCCTCCCCGCCCCCCTCCGCGCAGCGCTCGAGCTGCTCCTCGCGCACCCGCTCGAAGGCGCCGATCGCGTTGTAGAGCGCGTCCCGCGTGTACTCCCCCTCCGGGTTCCGCCGCGCCGCCGAGAGGTAGGCCTCGCCCGCCTCCGGGTAGGCCTGCAGCCGGTGGAAGAGGATCTCCCCCCGATAGAACTCGATCTCGTAGGCGTGCTCGTTCTCCTCGAAGTGGTCGAGGTACACGCCGTAGAGCTGCGCCGCCTGCTCGAACTTCGGCCGCTGCTCCTCGCGCTGGCCGATCTCGTGGTAGCGCATCGCCGTCCGCCGGATCAGCCGCTCGGTCCGCGCGTGCTCCCGCGCCACCCGCTCCGGATCCGCCTGCTGCGCCGCCCAGTTCGTCCCGGGCGCGTAGCTCGCCGCCAGCGTCTCCATCGCCTCGATGGTCGCCTCCGTGTCGTCCACGTTCGCGTAGGCGCTCGCGATCTGCCGCTGCCACTTCGGCGCCTCGCGCGCCATCGGGTCCATCTCGAGCAAGAGCACGTAGGCCTCGACGGCCCGCTCGTAGCGCGCCTGGCCCATGAAGGTGTCGCTCAGGCGCTTGAGCACGCGCCGCCCATAGCGCTCGCCACCGATCTCCTCGAGGAAGGCGAAGACGTCGGCCGCCGTGTTGTTCTCGTCCTCGATGAAGACCTGGATCAGGTAGTCGAGCGCCTCGTTCTGCAGCTCCCGGAGCCGCCGCCGCTGCGCCGCGCTCAGCCGCCCGCGCCCGCGCCCCAGATCGAGCACCTGCCGGAAGCGGAGCGCCGCGTCGTCCGTGCGCCCCATGCGCCACAGACACCAGGCGCTCTTGAAGAGCGAGATGTCGTAGAGCTCGCTCTCGCGGTGCTCCATCACCGCCTCGTACTCGCCGAGCGCCCCGGCGAAGTCGACCTCGCCGAAGCGCGCCTCGGCCAGCGCGAAGTGCGCGTCCGGCACGAAGCGGCTCTCGGGGAACTCCCGCAGGATGCGCCGGTAGAGGTCGAGGGCCGCGCCGCTCTCGCCCCGCTCCACGTGCGCATAGGCCTTCATGTAGATGACCAGGTCGTAGCGCGGGAAGTCGCGGTGGCGCGTGAGGATGCGGTCGTAGAGCGCCATGGGCCGCTCGTAGTCCGGCGTCGGCGTCGGCCCGCGGTTCGCCTCGGGCACCTGCTGCCAGGCGGCGAAGGCCTGCAGGTACTCGACGCGCGCCTGCTCCCAGACCAGCTCGGCCAGCCGGAGCAGCGCGTCCGGCATCTCCGCGGCCTCCTCCGGCTCCTCGTGTATGAACTCCTCGAGCAGGCGGATGGCCTCCGCCCGCCGGAGCTGCACCAGCTCCTCGCGCTCCTGGAGGAGCTGCTGGATGCGCTCGTCCTGGTACTCGCGGGCGGCCTCCCCGAGCGAGTCGGGGCGCTCCCGGAGGTAGAGGCGCTCCTCGAGGTTCTCCGGCGGCGCGCCCTCGTAGTCCTCGTCCTCGAGGGCCTCGAGCGCGTCCTCTTCCTCGGCCTCGAGCGAGCGCTCCTCGGCCGGCTCCTGGAAGCGCGAGACCTGCTTGTTGGCCGCGCGGCGCCCGCGCTGGGCGGCGGCCTCGGAGGACGCGCCGGCGAGGACGGCCAGCGCCGCGAGGAGGGCGAGCGCGCGGCTCATTCCTCCTCCTCCCCACCGTCGTCGGCGTCGTCGTCGCCCGCGTCCTCGAGCCCCTCGTCGGGCGCCTCGAGGTCCCCATCGGCCTCGTCCTCGAGCTCGTCGAGCGGGATCGTCTCGTCGAACTCGTCGGCCCAGTACTCGCCCTCGAAGGGCCAGTACTCCTCGTCGTCGCGCAGGAGCCCCTGGATGCGCAGCGGGTCGACGAGCTCGGGCGGGAAGCGCCCGGCGGCGAGCGACTCGATCTGGATCTCGATGCGCCGCTTGCTCCCCATCACCGCGTCGATGCGCCCGATGCGCGCCCGCCGGAGCGAGCCACCGAGCCGCTCCCGGAGCGTGCGGAGCGAGCGGAGCGCGGCCTGGTTCGCCGCCTCCCCGAGCCGCTCCCGCATGGCCCGGATGCGGGCCGGGAAGCGCCGCGCGCGCCGCGCGTCCTCGCGGAGCATGCGGCGGACGTCCTGCCCCTCGGCCTCGCCCTCCTCGCCGAAGTCCTCGAAGGCCGCCATGGCCGCGATGGCCTCCCGGAGCTGCGGCGCGAGCTGGTCGACGCGCTCGGTCAGGCGCCGCATCTCTTGCTCGAGGGGCCGGAGCTGCTCGCGCGTCGCGCCGCCCTCCTGGAGCCGATCGAGCTGCCGCGCCATGCCGGCGAGGAGCTCCCGCGCCGTCTCCATCTGCGCCCGGAGCTCGTCGGTCTCGCTCGCGTACTGCTCCCGCGCCGCCGCCGCCTGCGGCCGGTCCGCCCCGCCGAGGCGCGCCGCGAGCCCGCGCAGGTTCTCGGGCAGACGCCCGGCCCGCGCCGCCTCGGCGTCGAGGGTCCGCACCCGCGCGTGGAGCTCGTAGAAGACCGGGTCCACGCGGAGGAGCGCGAGCAGGAGCCCCTCGAGGCTCGAGAGGCTCTCCCGCTGCTCGGCGGCCACCTCGTCCTCGCTCAGCCCCTCGCGCTCGCGCCGCTCGGCCCGGAGCTCGCGCCGCCGCTCCTCGCGCAGGAGCTCCTCGTAGAGGGAGCGCTGCCGCGTGGGGCTCTCGAGGATCCGGTCGATCTGCGCGACCAGCGGCCCGAAGCGCTCCTGGAAGCGCACGAAGAGCTGGCTCGCCTCCTCGAACTCGCAGCGCCCGAGGTGCACGTAGCCGCGGAGCAGCGTCGCCTCGTCGGCGAAGGGCGACGCGGGGAAGCGGGCGTCGAGCTGGTCGAGGAGATCGATCGCCGTGTCGTAGTCGCTGCCCTCGTACATGGCGAAGGCCGACTCGAAGAGCGCCTCGGCGACCCGCTCGGAGTCGTTGGGGACCTGGAAGTAGTAGTAGAAGGCGTCGTCGCTCCGGCCGCCCTCGTGGGCCACCCGGCCGAGGGCGAGCCAGGCGAGGTCCTTCACCTGGAAGTAGCGGTCGTCGACGTAGAAGGTGAAGCGCTCCTGATCGCCCGTCGTCGCGATGGAGCAGAAGGCGGCCTCGGCCGCGTCGAGCTGCTGGCGGCGGGCGGCGATGACGCCGCGGAAGTACTGGGCGTTCGCGAAGAAGCGCGAGCGGCGCGTGATCTCGGCGAAGATGGCCTCGGCCTCGTCGAGCCGGCCGGCGTCGTAGGCGCTCCGCCCACGGACGTAGCGGAGCTCGTTCTCGGCGTCCTCGGGGAGCGCCTCGGCCTCCAGGCCCATCAGCACCTGCACGCCGGTCGTCAGGTCGCCGCTCTGGAGCGTGACGTCGACGAAGCGGCGGAAGGCGGGCGCGAAGTAAGGGTCCTCGGGGCCGCGGGCGAGGACACGCTCGAGGTAGCGGGCGGCGCTCCGCAGCGAGCCGAGCTCGGCGAGGGCGGAGGCGAGCAAGAGGTGCGCGCCGGCGTACTCGTCGAGGCCCTCGAAGTCGCGGAAGCGCGGGCTCTCGGCGATCTCGTAGAGGAGGAGCGCGGCGTCGTCGTGGCGGCCGGCGAAGTAGAGCGACTCGGCGCGGCGCACGAGCTCCTGGAGGCGCCGGTCCGAGCCGGTCTCCTCGGCGACGAGGCGCTGGGAGGCGAGGGCGTCCAGGTAGGCGCCGAGGGTCGGGCCCGCCTCCTCGGCGGCCTCGGTCGACGCGGGCGCCTCGGCCTCCTGCGCCGCGACGGGGGCGGCGGCGAGGGCGAGGGCGAGGAGCGTGGTGGTCGGAGCGGCGCGAAGCACGGTTCTCTTCGGCTCCTCAGTTCTCCGACTCGAGGTCGCGGGTCGCGACGCGCACGCGGGTGCTCACGTCGTACTCGCCCTCCCCGTCGTCTTCGAAGTCCTCGGCGATGTCCGAGTCGTCGTCGAGCACCAGGGTGATCTCGGTGACCTTCCCCTGCACGACCTCGAAGCGGTAGCGGTCACGCTGGAGGTAGCGGTAGGTGTCGTTCTCCCGGGCGCGCTGCTCGGCCTCGATGGTGAGCTCGTGCGGGCCGGGCGCGGCGAAGCCCTCGAAGACCTGCCGGCCCTCCTCGCCGATCGGCCCGTCGGCGCGGAAGATGGGCGCCCCGTCGAGGCGGAGCGCGAAGCTCGCGAGCACGGCGTCGTCGGCCCGGTTCTCGACCAGCACGCGCACCTTGGTCCGAAAGAGCTGGTTGCCGAGCACGGCGATGCGCGAACGCGCCTGCACCAGCTCGTCCATGAGCGTCGCGAAGTCCGCGCGGAGCGGGCCGAGGTCCGGGAGGTCCGCGGTCGGGTCCGCCATGGGCTCGGGCGGCGGGGCCTCGGCGGCCGGCGCCTCCTCGGCGGTCTCCTCCGGCGCGGCGGCGGGCGTGTCCTCCCCCTCGGCCGGCGCCTCCTCGGTCGCCTCGCCTTCGCCCTCGCTCGGGGGCGTCTGCTCCGCGGGCTCCTCGGTCGGCTGCGGGCGCGGGCGGCGACGGCGGCGGCGCTGGGCGTCGGCCGCCTCGGCGAAGAGGAGCACCAGCAGGAGCGCGCCGAGCGTGAGCGCGAGCAGGCTGCGCGCCCGGACCCACGGCGAGGGGCGGCGCGGTCGACTCTCGGAGGGGCGATGGCGGGAGGGTCGACCCTGCGAGGAGCGACCCTGCGAGGGTCGACCCTGCGAGGAGCGGCGCGGCGAGGATCGGCGGGAGGCGAGCATCGGGACCGTCACTGGGTGAAGGGCATGAAGATCGAGAGGCCGAAGGTCGCGGCGATGTTGTTCACGATCTCCGACTCGCCGAGGATCTCCTGCTGGAGGACCTGGTCGCGCACGTCGAGGCGCAGGGCGAACCACTCGCCGAAGTACATCTTCAGGCCGAAGCCGCCGCTGAAGGTGAGGCCCCGGGCCGTCTGGTTGTCGGTGATGCCGCCGCCGACGGCGAGGTAGAAGTCGAAGCGGCTGATCGTCCCGCCGAACCATCGGACCTTGCCGTAGGCGAGGGACCAGAGCAGGTGGCCCATGTAGACGTAGACGTCGTTCTCCACCCGGAGCAGGGCGATGCCGCGGTCGTTCTCGATGATGCGGACGAGCTCGGACTTCGCCCGGGTCCAGGCGAAGGAGAGCTCGAGGCCGAGCGCCTCGCTGAAGTGGAAGGTGTAGGCGCCCTGGACCTGCGCCCAGCTGCTCAGCAGGTCGGCGCTGTAGATGCCGCCCATGACGCTGAGCTCGTGGCGGAGGGCCTTCTGGAAGAGGCGCTCGCGGACGCCCCGGTAGCGGCGGCGGGCGTTCAGCTCGTCGCGGATGGCCTCGTCGATGCAGCTGGTGGTCTCGCTGGCCGGCTCCTGGGCAAGCGCCCGGTCGGGGAGCGACGAGGCGAGCAGGGCGGCGAGCGCGAGGGAAGGAAGGAGTACCCGCGAGAGAGAGGGGGCGCGCGCCATCGCGGGCGAGTGTCCCGCCGGGCGGACGAGGGTGTCAACGGCGAGGGGGCTCCGTCGGGGGGCGCCGGACGGCGCCTCGGAGTGCCCGACGAGCGCGCCCGGTGAACGGGACTCGCTCTTCGGCCTCGCGGTGAGAATCCGCCCCGAGCGTCGCGAAAGAGGGGTTTCGGCGTTGAGCGCGAACGTGATTCCGCGCACTTCAAAATTGAAACCCGTCGCCGTTTGTCGATTTGAACGAGGACGCCAAGGACGGGCGCGCGACGACAAGGGCCCGGAATGACACCCACTTCGGGCGGCGCGCGGGCGAGGCGGATAACGCGGCGCGTCATGCGGCTTGCGGGCCCCGCCCGACCGCGTCATGACACGGTGCGTCATCCGTGGTTCGGTGACGTGGCGGGGTTCACCAGGTGTACGTTTGCAGTCCACTCGATGTACGAGGATGCCCCAAAACCGGGGTGATCATGGTTCCGATCCCCGACGCGCCGGGTGGCACGCGGCTGGCTTCGAGGGAGAGGGCGATGACGACGCTCGACCCCCTCGCCGCGCGCCATGACGCGCCGCGCAACCCCCTTGCGGCCCCCCCACCGCGCCCTCGGCCGAAGGGGACGCGCGCCGAGCGCCGGCGCCGCCTGACGCTCGAAACGGGACGCGGCGGCAAACCGGATTGTCGCCCCCGTTTCGAGACGGACAGCTCGGAAGCCACGACCCGCCCCAACGCCGGTCACCCGAGCTTCCACCCCGCTCTCCACGCCGGAACCGCCCCGAGCGCCGTTCACCTCGCCCGCCTCGGCCTGGACCGGCCGCGGACCCCCCTCCGCGGCCCGCTCCCCGGCCGAAGGCACGCCCCTTGCGACGCGCACGGGCCCGCCGGCCGCGCTCCCGCGGCCGATCGCCCCGCTCTCCGGCCCGGCTCCCCCGCCGCGGCCTCCCCCCGAGACCGGGGCACGCCATGAGCCGCTCCCCCACCTCACCCCGCCCCTCGCGCCCCGGCCCCTCGCGACCCGGCCCCTCGGGACGCCTCGAAGGCTCCCTGGTCCCGCGCGCCGCCCTCCCCCCGGCCGAGCGCCGCGCCATGTGGCGCCTCTTCCGCCGCTACTACACCGAGGTCGAGCGTCCGACCTTCGAGCGCGACCTCGACGACAAGGACGTCGTCATCGTCCTCCGCGACTCGGGCGACGGCTCCATCCAGGGCTTCTCCACGCTGAAGGTCTACGCGCGGAAGGTCCACGGCCGCCGCGTCGTCGCCATCTTCAGCGGCGACACCATCATCGACGCCCCCTACTGGGGCCAGTCGGCGCTCCACTGGACCTTCCTGCGCTTCCTCGTACAGGTGAAGCTCCGGCACCCGCTGACGCCGGTCTACTGGTTCCTGATCTCCAAGGGCTACAAGACCTACCTCCTCCTCGCGCGGAACTACCCGCACCACTGGCCGCGCCACGACGCGCCCACCCCGGCCTTCGAGCAGGCGCTCCTCGACGCGCTCTCGGCGGACCGCTTCGGCGAGGCCTACGACCGGGAGGCCGGCGTGCTCCGCTTCCCCGAGTCCCACGGGCGCCTCCGCGGGCACGTCGCGCCGCTCTCGCCCGAGCTCCTCGCGCAGCCGGACGTGCGCTTCTTCGCCGAGAAGAACCCCGGCCACCCGCACGGCGACGAGCTCTGCTGCCTCGGCCGCGTCGACCTCGCCTTCGTGCTCCGCGGCGCCCAGCGCGTCTTCGCCCGCCCCTTCCGCCGCCGCCTCCCCTCGCGGGAGGAGGCCTCCACCCCGGCCTCGAGCGAGGCCACGGCGACCGGGAGCTGAGCGATGGCCCCGACCGACCGCGCCCTCCTCACCGCCCTCGGCCTCGGCTGGACCGCCTCCCTCGCGCCGGCCTGGCGCCGCTTCGCGCGCGCCGCCCGCGACCCGGAGCGCGCCCAGCTCGAGCTGCTGAAGCGCCTCGTCCGCGAGAACGCGAGCACGGCCTACGGCCAGGCCCACCGCTTCGAGGACGTGCGCGACCTCGCGAGCTGGCAGCGGCGCGTGCCCATCGTGCGGCACGAGGCGCTGGTGCCCTGGATCGCGCGCGTCGCTGCGGGAGAGATGCGCGTCCTGACGAGCGAGCCCGTGCGCATGCTCGAGCGCACCGGCGGCTCGACCGACGCGAACAAGCTCGTGCCCTACACGGCCGGGCTCCTCGCCGACTTCGCCGCGGCGACCGGGCCCTGGCTCTTCGACCTGCACCGGCGGCACCCGGGCCTGCTCGGCACGCGGAGCTACTGGTCGGTCTCGCCGGTGGCGCGCGAGCCCGAGCGCACGGAGGGCGGCCTGCCCATCGGCCTCGAGGACGACACGGCCTACTTCGGCCCGCTCGAGCGCTTCGCCCTCGGGCGCATGATGGCCGTGCCCGGGCGGCTCGCGCGCATGCGCGACGTGGACGCCTGGCGCTTCGAGACGGCGCGGCGCCTGCTCGCGGCGGACGACCTCGGGCTGATCAGCGTGTGGAGCCCGACCTTCCTCACGCTCCTCATGGAGCACGTCGAGGCGCGGCTCGGCGATCTCCTGGCGTGCCTCCCGGAGAAGCGCGCGGCGCGCATCGAGGCCGCCGTGCAGGCGGAGGGGCGCGTGACCGGCGCGGCCCTCTGGCCGCGGCTCGCCGTCGTGAGCTGCTGGGCAGACGGGCCGTCGGAGCAGGCCATGCCGGCGCTGAGGCGCTTCTTCCCGAAGACGGCGATCCAGCCGAAGGGCCTGCTCGCGACCGAGGGCGTCGTGTCCTTCCCCCTCTGCCGGGGCGCAGGCGACGGGCGCGGAGGCGACGGGCGCGGAGGCGCGGTCGCGGCGGCGACGAGCCACTTCCTCGAGCTGATCGATCTGAGCCGGCCGGACGCGCCGCCGGTGCTGCTCCACGAGGCCGAGGTCGGCGGGCGCTACTCGCCCGTGCTCAGCACGCGCGGCGGCTTCTACCGCTACCACCTGCCGGACGTCGTCGAGGTCACGGGGCGCCACGGGGCGCTGCCGCGGCTCCGCTTCGTGGAGAAGCTCGAGCGGGTCTCCGATCGCTTCGGCGAGAAGATCCACGCGGCGCAGGTGCGGGCGGGGCTCGAGCGCGCGACGGCGAAGACCGGGATCGTCCCGCGCTTCGCCTTGCTGGCCCCGAGCGACGACGCGCCGCCCCGGTACCGGCTCTACCTCGAGGCCGTCGGCGACGGCGCCGCCTGCGCGCGCTTCGGCCGCGCGCTCGAGGCCCAGCTCGAGGAGAGCCACCACTACGCCTACTGCCGGCGCCTCGGCCAGCTCGCCCCGCTCGAGGTGCGCCGCGTGAAGGACGGCGCCGCCACCTACCTCCGCGTCCAGCAGGCGCGCGGGCAGAGAGCGGGGGACGTGAAGCTCACCTGCCTCGACCCCCGCGGCGGCTGGGACGCCGCCTTCCCCCCAGCCGGCGAAGCGGCCGCAGCCCGGGTGCGGCCGTGAAGCTCGATGCCTCGACCTCCGCAGCGTCTCTCCGGCGAGCCGAACACCGGCGACGCCGAACACCGCCGCCCCGCCCACGCGCCCCTGAGGAGCCCCCCACCATGTGCACCGCCCAGGACCTCACCGACGTCATCGCCGCCGACCGCCTCACCCGCGGGCGCACGATCATGCGCCACTCCGTCGGCACCCTCGACCGCCAGTGGTACGTCGCCGGCCGCTCTCATCAGGTCACGGCGAAGAAGCCCTTCGCCGCCCAGATCCTCGAAGAGAAGCTCGTCCTCTTCCGCGACCCGGCCGGCCGCCCGGTCGCCCTCGTCGACCGCTGCCTCCACCGCAACGCGCCGCTCAGCGAGGGGGACCTCTTCGACGGCTGCATCGGCTGCCCCTACCACGGCTGGACCTACGACCGCTCCGGCGCCGTCGTGAACGTGCCCGCCGAGGGGCCCTCCGGCGCCGCCGCCCCGCTCCGCCTCGAGAGCTTCCCCGTGCGGGAGCGCGACGGCCTGGTCTGGGTCTGGATGGGCGGCCCCGACCACCCGCCCGATCGCGAGCCCTTCCCCATGCCCAACGAGGGCCTCCCGGGCTGGCGCTCCTACTTCATGGAGACCGACTTCGACAACGGCGTCACCGCCCTCGTCGAGAACTTCATGGACGTGCCGCACACGGTCTGGGTGCACCGGGGCTGGTTCCGGAGCCGCAGCCGCAAGCCCGTCGACATGAAGGTCGAGCGCACGGACGACGCCGTGCTCGTCACCTACGACCAGCCCGCGGACGAGATCGGCTTCAC
>MDTG01231029.1_pt1 | contig 14553 bp, 10 predicted proteins | sample 811421 | NCBI WGS metagenome assembly MDTG01 (sample SAMN05326645, study PRJNA326480) | marine metagenome | isolation source: seawater | place: Pacific Ocean: South East | collected 2011
CTTGAGAATATTCAGAATCTAAATCTAAATCATTGATAAATGCACGCTGACTTGCTTCAGATTGAATATACTGATCTGCTTCCTGCTTTTCAGCTTGTGCTTGTGCGGCAGCTGGATCTGTTGGCGGTAAGGCATTTAAGCGAGCTGTAATATCGGCTAGTTTATTTTTATAAAACTTAACATTTTCTTCTAGCTCATATTTCAAAAACTCTTTAAACTTCGGTGTTACAACAGCTTTTGTAACTACCTGACGTTTTAAAATAATTTGTGCTTTTTTTGCCTTTTCTGCCATTTTCTTATCCTTTTATCCTTTTTGAGTAAGTATTTCTACTGTAACTTTTTTATCTAATTTTGCGGCAGCTGCTTTTACAACAGTACGAATTGCATTAGCAATTCTACCTTCTTTTCCAATTACTTTTCCGACATCTTCAGGAGATACATTGATTTCTAAAATCATAATACTTTCTCCGGATGTTTCATTGATTGATACCTCATCTGGATAATCAACGAGCGACCTTACGATCATTTCTACTAAACTTTTCATCTTACACCACTTCCTTTTATTTCTACAGTTTATCTAATTATACTATATATCAAATTATGATTCGTCCAAAGCAGAAGATTTCTTTCTATCTTTTTTTGCTACTTTTTGATTAGATGATTGTAATGGTTTAGCTTTCATTAAACCTAAGCCAGTTAATAAGCGCTTTACGGTCTCAGTTGGTTGCGCGCCAACGGATATCCAGTAATTAATACGATCTTCTTTTACAGTTACAACAACAGGATCCTGAATAGGATTATATTGACCTATATCTTCAATTGTTTTTCCATCACGAGGATTTTTTTGATCGGCAACTACTATTCTGTAAATTGGTTTTTTCTTTTTTCCAAATCGTTTTAATCTTATTCTTACTGACATATACGCCTCCTAGTTAGAGCTTAGCTTAACAAACCTTACTATCTTGGTCAATATTACTGTTGTGTTGTAACAGGTATCCCATAGACAGCGACACCAAATTCAAACTCACCATTAGTACCACCATCTTCAGCCATATATTTTACAGCAGATTCCTCCCACCCGCCTGCATTACTAGCTGTATAATCAGCCACAGGGTTTAAATTACAAAATTTTATATATCTATCTACCTTTGTATTATTACTACTACCAAAAGCTTCTACAAAAATAAAGTTAAATGAAGCATTTTCGTTCCAACCCCCACTTTGATAATCAAATAACCCGGTATTCGATATACCTAGTAAATGAACCATTTCTCCCTCAAGATCAACAACCTCAGGCTGAACTTGGCAATTCTGACCAGGAAGACTGTGAACTTCCATCCAAAATAAACCTGAATAATTATGTGCTTGTTTGGCTTTTAAATAGCCTATGTAGGATACCATATATCCGTCTACTCTATCTACATCAGTTCCACCAACTGTTGGACAGACTGAGCTTGTATTAGAACCAATAAGATATGTATCCGGAGTCATCCCTTTACACCCATCCATATTTACATCTAAATATACCTCTAAACTAGTCACTTCAGACGGGAGTTGATCAGTAGTTGTCTCGCCTGTTCTATACTGAACAAACCCTACTAAACCAAATAGTTTACCTATAATAACATCACCTTTAATAAAAATTCCTTGAGCGTCTTGATTACAATGATCAAAATTATTCGGTTCTTTTTGATTAATACAAACTTCTCCTCCATCATTATAAATATCTTGTATTCTTACGTGATCTGTTAAATACGTTACCCCAGGGGGATAATACGCCCCATTTTGGACTCCATTATTATTAGTATATGAACCATTAGTTTGACGTATGGCGTTAATACTAAATGGTTGTGGCTTAGTCGGTTCTAACGAAAAGTCAACAGCTTCAAAACCACCTATTGTTAACGTTTCTGCATCTGAATCATTATAAATCCATACTGATTCCCCATACCGGGAACTACCTACTTGTAAATTTGTAAACGCACTAGGAAGTCCTTTCAAAGTACTTCCATCCATCATCTCTTGTTGCAAAAGTCCAGCACTATCCAAGGAACTCATTGATAACTTAGAATTATTTTCGGGATCACTAGGAGATACTAGATTTGCTGCAAATCCTTGAATACTTCCTTTTGTAGGTATTGGAGTTGTTGTAAACTCGCCATCATAATTACTTACCATAATTCTTAATTTCCTAGCATCTTCATCTGGGTTTATATTAATTCCAATATTTATCGTACCAGGTACAGGATTTGCTACAAAGCTAGTATAATATTGAGCATAGTTATATTCACACTCTACAGGTTCTGATTTCAATGTTTTTTTGTAGCATACGTTTTTAGGTATAGGAGATGTCATTCCAGCTTCTGTATTCACATCATCACGAATATAATGACCTGTATTAAAAATCACTTCGTTTGGCCTTACAGTATTAAAACCATAGATTGATACAGCTGTGGCGATATATAATATTATTATAAAAAAGTTAGTTAATAACGACATTATTTCTCCTTTTTCACTGTAATGGCTTTGGAAACCCTAGGACCCACATTGCCCCACTATAGTAAAATGTAGTATCATTAAAAATTGTGGATATACCTCCATTTGATGTACCGACCTTTATCGTTAGGCGATAGGTCGTGTCGTTAGTACAATCATTAGCTTGGCATTGGTTAGGGGCAATACCAACAACATTTTCTATCATTGCCATATTTGTAAACGTAAATTGCGTATTTGCACCAGGGAAAGGATCACCTGAAAATAATACTGTTTGTGTTTCACAATCTATATTACCTCCACCACATGGATTTCCATTTAACGTCGCTGTATCTGATACTTTAACTAGATCAAACCTTAAAAAAGTTCCTTCCATTTTTACCACCGTTTTTGTTGCTAAACTCGATAAAACGATAAATTTATATCCTATATTATCCAAACCTTCTTGATACATCTCATTTCCATGGATATGCATTTCCATAACATATTGTGCACCACTAGGATCATTTACTTTACATACTCCTTCTGTTTTTTCATGAGCCCCAACGGATGGTTTTATAAATATATTTGGTAGGGTTGAAGCCGACCCACTTGCAGCGCATTTTAAATAAAACATTTTGCCTATATCTCCTTGGTATACTCCTGTAAAGGCAACTTCTGCTGTTGGGTTGGATAAAAAATAACCACTTGATTGAGTATCATCCATAATTAGCTGCGCATGTGTTTCTGGGGAATTCATAGCCGAAAAATCTGCTGCTGGTACATTCATAAATTTTATTGCGCTATTTGTTCCTACAGCTAAACCACTACTTAATCTTAATTCGCTATTTCCTGTTACGCTACCTGCTGCACCTGACAATTGGTCTCCATAGGTAGCAATTCCGTATTCGGTAAGTGTTCCTGATGTATCAAGCTGTTCTTCTTCAGCACTTTCGTTATAAAACATGCCATAAGGTCCTAACATATAATTGTTTTGGGTATTAGAGTCGGCTGAATCTTTATAAGGAATAATAAAACTTAATCGTATATCTTTTTTATTCGCGCTTTCATCAGTATATCCTTTTGGAATATTAAATAAATTTTCTGTTCTTTCATCTAGGATCTTTAGTACACTAATTTTATATCTCACATCAACATCTATAACAGGTGCTTTTAAGGTGATTGGCTTTGTTCCATCTGTAAAAATTATATAATCGCCTGCAGTTGCTATGCCCGCTAACATACGCTCTGAAGATCCAGCTGAATCTTCTGGTCTAAATATCATGGCGTCTTTTTGAAAGAGAGGCCTATCAGGAGTAACAAATTCAAGCTCACTAGCCTCAAAGACCTCAACATCAGTTTCAGGTAGTGGATCTGGTATATTTGGATCCAATGAACCTCCAGGTAAACCTAAAATAATCAATTGATTTTGATCACCTTTGGGCCTGAAGTTTGCAGGGTCGGGATGTTCATTTTGTACTTTAAGACATGCTTTCCATGATGACTGGACACTTTTTGAGGCTGAACTGTTTCCATAAATCTTACTATTATCAGCTTCTAAATTTATTACTAATTGAGTTGTAACGCTTACAGAGTTTTGAGAATTTGATCCCTCTATCACTCTTTCTGTTCGTTGTTGTATAGTAGAATCTTCAGCATCTTCATACTGCACATAGTTACCATAATCATTTTTATAAAATAGCTCTATCCAAGTTTTAACAATTCCAATTCTACCTCCCACAGTATTATCTCCACTTACTGATCCTAACATTAGAAAATTATGTGCAATATAGTCTATATCAAATTCTTGACAGTCAGTAATGACATCTTGAGGAGGCGTATTTCGACTTATATTGTTATGCTCAGAATCTGATGCGTGATAAAGCACACCAAACTCGCCTTGAGATGTTAAACTTCCTTCTACTTTAAACTGCCCTATAACAGTTAAATCTCTTATAACTCTATTTGTATTTATTGCGATTTTTGCTTTTGTACTATTCACATCAGAAAATACGGGAAATAATGTCATAATTGGCAAATTCGTCTTATTATCATTTCCTATATAGATAGGTTTGTCACCAAGGCCCATATGAATAGGCTCCTTTGAAAGGATAGCTTCATTGTTTAAAGATTCTATAATCTTATATTTATTTATATCAATCTCCCTGTTAGTGGTACCTGGACCAATCCCTACAAAGTTTCTTGCTGAATCTCCGATTAATAGATAGGCACTGTCAGGCTTTTGTTCTGCTTGATATAAACTACTAATAGGAATACTATCAAAACTCAAAAATTTCATTATACCAACTTCATTACTCCAATAACTATCGGTTAAAAGATCAATTAAATATTCATTAGCTTGACTATTATCTGCTGCTTTTCTAACCTGCACATTAACTGTGGCAGGAGGTGAGTTAGTTATGTTAAAGGTAATAAAAGTGTTCACCAGCTCGGCTGGTACCGTAGCCACATTCAGTTTACCTAAAAAACGGGGACACCCATAAAATAAAGTTCTTGTTGTATCTGTTGTAATACATAAATTATCTTCATCACCATACGCCATTGTTGATACCTCATATAACAGACTTGTGTCTGTTTCACCTTCAATAATAGGGCTAAGAAAATTAATATTTTTTGCTCTGTATGTTTGTCCTGTTTCGTTATAAGGCAGCGTCTGAATCATAGGCATTAATTGTTGAGTATGACTATTAAAAGTTGTTACAGCTTCAAAACCTCCACCATCGCCAAAGATTAATCGATATTCATCTACAGTTGTATATCCAGCATAAATACTATTTACACATAACATACTGATAATATACATTAGTAAAAAAATTATTTTCTTCATTTTACCTTTTTTTCATAGACTATTTCTCATTTTTTCTTATACTAAAAAAACGTTTATTTTTATTTAAAACTTGTATAGAGATACATAATTAAGTGTATCATAACTTTTATTAAATTTTAAAAAGTTTCAATATCATCGTATTTTAATTTTCTAATAACCATAAAAAGTCATCCGCAGTTAAAACATCATCTCGATTTACAATAGCACTATCATCTAACAACATATTAAACAAAGCTGCTTTTTTCTCTTTAATTTCTTGTATTTTTTCTTCTATTGAATTATGCATAATTAATTTATATGAAAACACACGTTGTTCTTGTCCAATTCGATGAACGCGATCGGTTGCTTGATTTTCTACGGCGGGGTTCCACCATGGATCTAAATGAAATACATAGCTTGCCTTTGTTAAATTTAATCCTACCCCACCCGCTTTTAAGCTCATTAAAAAGACATTGGGTTCTTTAGATTGTTGAAATTCGTCGATATATTGTTTTCGTTTAATAGCAGATACAGATCCATCTAATCTAAAATATGATAAACTTGATTCTTTACATAAATTTTCTATTATATCCAAACTTTTTATAAATTGTGAAAATACTAATACAGAATGACCTTCATCTTTTAATACCTTTAACTTTTCAATCAAAAATGTAAATTTAGGGGTTATTTCAGCAAATGATTCGTCAATCAAGTACGGTGATACACAGGCTTGCCTTAATCGCATTAGCGCTGTAAAAACAGTAAAATTCTTTTCTTTTTTCTTCTTTAAATTTGCAACTTGTTTTCTAATAGCAACTACCAAAGAATTATACATTTTTTCTTGTGCAGGAGACATTGTTAAAAAGATATCTTCTTCAGTTTTTGATTTTAATTCATGACTAATTTGATTTTTTAAACGTCTTAAAACAAAGGGCTTTGACCGCTTTACAATCATGCTTACATGTTGCTCTGTAATACTTGATATTAATTGTTTTGAATAAGGAAAAAATCCCGGTAAAATTGTATTTAATATCGTCATATATTCACCAACATTATTTTCGATCGGTGTTCCTGTTAAACACAAACAAAATTGGCGCTTAATTTGTTGGGCAGCTTTACTTCTGGCAGACATGTGATTTTTAATAAATTGCGCTTCATCAAAAATAGCAACATTAAATTGATAATGTGATAATTTATTATAATCTCTTCTTAATAATTCGTATGATGTTATGATGATATCTGCTTCAGGATCAATAGAGCGTGACGGCCCTACATAAATGGATACGATCATATCAATACAAAACCGTTCAATTTCATGACTCCAGTTATAGATTAAGCTTGGAGGCACTACAATTAAGTGAGGTATTTTTTCTTTTACGCCATGTTTTTTGTCATTTTCTTTAATAGCAGCTAATAACATCAATGACTGAAATGTTTTTCCTAGCCCCATATCATCTGCTAACACAGCGCCTAACTTATGTTGATATAAAAACATCATCCAATTTAACCCATCTTTTTGATATTCTCTTGGTTTTGCGTCATTTAGGTTAGGTACAGTGATTGGTTTTAATGATTTAAACGACATAAATGATGATATTTTCTTTTCTTGATCGGTAGATAATGTAATGGAAATGCCTGATGCTTTTAGTTGTACCCAATCTAATAAGTGAGAGATTCGTTGAACAGGGAATTCTTCTGTTTTTGGAAAGGCTTTTTTCTGAAATTCTATCACCTCTAAAATACTTTCACAGTGCTTAATTAACACATCATCTAAAACAGAAACATTTTTTCCATCAATGTGAGCCCACAAATTTGTTTTTAATTCTATTAATTTTTCATATGTTAATAATTCATCGTTTAATTTTATGATAGGGTTATCATCTATTGTCTGCATATCTGTTAAATCTAAGGTTAATGATTTTTTTGCAATTTCTACTTGATGATTTTCATATGTTATCTTGCAATTTAAGTTAGTACATAATTGTTGAAGTAATTTTAAAGATTGGTTAAATTCTTGTTTATCAATTTTCAAGGTCATAATATCATTATCTAAGGATAAATAATTATCAAACAAACAACCTAAGGCGGCCCAAAAGCAAGATTCTTTACGATAATCAATTTCACAAACAACCCATTTATTTTTATCTACAAACACTTTATAAATAAGTGATTTATTATCTTTGGCTATAAAGGGATTTAATTTTTCTATGATTTTTTCATTGATAATTTTTGGTAAAAAATGAGATTTAAGCCTTTCTTTTTGAGTGTCACTTGCTTTTGCATAATAAACGAACCATTTCATTAATTTACGTTTTCTCTTTTTTGATAATTCGAATTGATTTTCTTTTATTTCTGAAAATATTTTAAAAACATGTACACCTATATCATATTTACTATCCTGATTTTGATAATAAAAATTACATAATACAACGTGATTTTTATCATCATAATTTATATTCATAGAAAGGTTTGATTTGATATAATCGGGTTCATGAGATGTGTTATCAAATAAAAATGAAACTTTTTTAATATCGGGAAGTGTATCAAAATAAAATAATAGTTGATTAAACTCTTGTGTTTCTAATGGTTTATCTAGAATATCTGCTAGTCCTTTATAGCCTGATTGTTCTGCTAACAATTTGATACTAGTTGGATTATTGGCATTAATTACTCGACCTAGTACATTTTTTGATTTTAAGTAACAAAATTGATTAGATAAAAAGACAACATTATTACTAGCGCCTTCTGAATGAATTACTACTGACTCATCTTCACAAGATATGGTAATTTTTTTTTCATAATTTAAACTAGGGTCCCATTTACAATCTATAATATTATGTTTAATTTTTAACTGTAATTTAATCTTTGAACTATATTTATCTAGTAATATTGTTAATTCTTCTGAGATATCTTTGTGTAGTAGGACATATCGTAAAATTTGTCTTATATCACTTGGTATACCTGATGAATAAGGGCTGATTGCTTTTCCTAGACAGGTGGCTTTTACCATTAATCCTTTAAAAGGGTGCTGTTGTAACGTAAAAACAATGTCCTTAATTGAAGCCATTCGTATATTGTAGCACAACTCTCCTCTAATCTTCAGAGTTTTATAATAGTGAGTTTCAAATTATACTTGAGTTAATTTTACTTAATATTTTTAAGTAGCTACATATTTATATCTTTTGTACTGTCAAACTATTTGTTAATCTTATTTGATATGAGTGAATCACTTTTTTTGAATGCATGTTATAAAAGAAATAAAGACCGCCCTCCTATTTGGTTTATGAGACAAGCGGGTCGCTATTTACCTGAATACAGAAAATTACGATCACAGTATTCTTTTCTTGAAATGGTACATACTCCGGATCTTGCTTGTGAGGTAACACTTCAGCCGATTACACGTTTTGGATTTGATGCCGCTATTTTATATTCTGATATATTAGTTATTACAGAAGTATTTAATTTATATTTTGATTTTATAGAAGGAAAAGGGCCTCAGTTACGTGATTATCATCTAAGTATTACAGAGATTGCTAAAACAGTTTCAAATGAACCTGTAATTGAGACATTATCTTATGTTTATGACGCGATTTCCTTACTTAAATCGTCATTGGGTAGTAGGCCTTTGATTGGCTTTTCAGGTTCACCTTTTACGGTAGCGTGTTATTTAATTGAAAAGCAGAGTTCAAAAACCTTTTCTTCGGTTAAGTCATTGATTGAGTCTGATCCTAGTTTGTTTCATAGTATATTACAGGCATTAACGGAGGTAACAATTACGCATTTAAGCAATCAAATTAAAGCGGGAGTTAATGCTGTTCAAATTTTTGATACGTGGGGATCAATGCTGATAGATGATGATTATCATACATTTTCGTTAGATTATATTCATCAGATCGTTCAGGCTGTTCAAGCGTTTAATGTTCCGATCATTATTTATTCAAAAGACACAGCAAATAAACTACCGTCATTAATTAAGCTTAATACGAATGTTATTAGCGTTGACTGGAATAGTTCTTTAGATGTTTTACAGCAACAGTATCCAATGATGGCATGGCAAGGCAATTTAAATCCTCATACGTTATTGGAATCACTACCTGCTGCACTTGAGGAAACCAAGATGATTTGTGAAACGATGAAGAATTGTCCAGGTTTCATTTTTAATCTTGGCCATGGTATTTTACCTAAAACACCGTTAGAACATGTTGATGCTATTATTAATTATGTTAAACAACTTTAATTACTCACACCTACAATCTTGTAAGATAAACTCCCTATCTTTTTATCTTTAATTTTATTTATTTTTAATCTTTATCTGATTTTTTTATTTTTTATTTCAGATAAACTTGTTTTGTAATGTTATTTTTTTTAATAGTTAATTTAACATTAACTTTATCGACAAAATAGTCAAAGAGGATTGATATATGATAACTAATCATGCAGAAAACACTTTAAGTTCACAAAGTATAGCACAAACTCAACGAGGAATAGCGCCAAATGCACCTTATATGCAAAAGAGAAGTTTTAAAGTAAATGATCTTGCTAGAAAAGTATCTATAGATAAAGAGTATTTACAACAAATTAATCACATTCGTTTCAATGAATCGACAGCTTCTAGAGAGAGATCTAGCCAATCATCTAGATCAATACCATCCGTCGAAATACCAGCTCAAACTCAACAATATGCAATACCGGCCACACCTTTATTTGTACAGTCCATGCAAAACAGCGATATATATGCTAGCAGAAGCAGAGATAATGGTTAGGAATTAAATTATTATTTTTCAAAAATGTTTTAAGAAAACAGTTTTAAAATTTACTATAGTATAGCCTGATAAAAATCTAAAAAAAATATAAGGCTAGCAAAACGAGGCGTCACACAAAATAAACGCCAGCGAAGCGAAGCGTTACACAATAAACGCCAGCGAAGCGAAGCGTTACACAAAACAAACGCCAGCGAAGCAAAGCGTTACACACAATAAACGCCAGCGAAGCGAAGCGTTACACAATAAACGCCAGCGAAGCGAAGCGTCACACACAATAAACGCCAGCGAAGCGAAGCGTTACACACAATAAACGCCAGCGAAGCGAAGCGTTACACAAAATAAACGCCAGCGAAGCGCTGCGTTCGCCAAAACCAATCTCAGGGACTGTTGTAAAATAGTGCTAGGTGGTCATATTTTGGAGTGCAGACTCCCGCGAGCCCGTAGCCTAGGCGAAGGGTGTGGAGTTAAGCTCCAAAATATGGCCAGATAGCGCTATTTTACGACAGTCCCGTTAGTACGTCATTTTTACAGTGCCCGAATTAATCACACACTGACATCCCAATCGTTTGTTGCCTTCCATACCAAGATCTTCTTCTTCCTGATTGATTTCAGACAAATTCTCCATACCATCTAACACTTCGACTTCACACGTACCACAAACACCGTTACTGCATCCAATTGGAACACCAGCTTCTTCAATCGTATCAGTGATATTTTCACCATCATCAACTTCTATTTCTTCGTCATTTAAAATTAATTTAGCCATTATTTTTCTCCACTATATAGGTTATACCTCAAAAACAGTTTAAAGAAACACTTTTTTATGGTCAAGCCATAACCTGTGATTTAGATTGATTTGTTGCTTGAAACGTTTTCATAAAGTTAATTAATGCTTCGACACCTTCTTTTGGGTGAGCATTATAAATTGAGGCACGAAGCCCACCAACTGAACGGTGACCTTTTAAGCCACTCAACCCTTGATTTTCAGCTTGTTGAAAAAACTCTTTTTCTTTTTCTTCAGTATCATTTAAACGAAATACAACATTCATAAGAGAACGATCTTTTTTATCTACGGGACAATAATAATAATCACTGGAATCGATAGCATCGTAGAGCATACTTGCTTTTGTGTCGTTATTTTTTTCGATAGCATCTAAACCGCCCTGTTGTTTAATCCAGTCTATAACAGAAGAGATAATATAAATCCCAAAAGTGGGGATAGTATTGTATAAGGAATTACTCTCAACAAATGAATTATAATTTAGCATTGATGGTAAATTATCAGGGGAACGATCTAATAGATCTTTACGAATTATTACGATAGTAACACCAGCAGGTCCGATATTTTTTTGTGATCCTGCAAAAATAATTCCAAACTTTGACACATCCAGTTTTCTGGACAAGATATCAGAAGACATATCAGCTACTAAAGGAACTGTGTTCGTGTTAGGAAATTGCTTAAACTGAGTTCCGAAAATGGTATTATTGGAACACATGTAAAGGAAAGAAGCATTTTGGTCAATTTGATTATCATTGATTGTAGGAATATAAGAGAAATTTTTATCTTCTGATGATGCAACAACATCACATTCTGATTGCTTTTTAATTTCTTTTAAAGCTTTTTTACTCCAAATCCCTGTATTAATTAAGGATACTTTTTTTCCTTCTTGGGCGATATTAAGGGGTACCATAGAAAACTGAAGGGATGCTCCGCCTTGCAAAAATAAAATATCGTGAGTATCAGGTACAGATAAAAGGTCTTTAATACCTGACTTAGCATTATCTAGAACCGCTTCAAAGATCTTACTTCGGTGCGACATTTCCATAATAGACATACCTTGATCTTGGAAATTTAATAGTTCTTGTTGAGCTTTTTCTAGTACATGCAGAGGTAGAGTTGCTGGCCCAGCGCTAAAATTAAAAATACGTTTTGACATCTTTATTTATTCTCCTTTTATACGGTTAAGATTCGAATAGAATTAATTCCGTTTGATTTTCCTATAGGGATTCCGGCGGTAACAACAATGGTATCGCCTTTTTTTAAGATACCAAGTAATTTAGCTTCTTTAACAGCAAGGGTAATCATATCAGTCCATCGATAAATATCTTTAAATTTTTTAGGCATCATCATGGGAGTTACACCGCGATACAAGGTTGATCGATTACAGACGTGTACGGAATCTGTTGGAGCTAAAACGGGAAACAAAGAATTTAATTTAGATGCAATTAAGGGTGTATTACCGGATGAGGTAAAGGCAATGATAGCGGCCGCATTATTTTCTTCTGCAATTTGGTCAGCAGCACGACAAAATGAGATGGCGGTAGAATCGTATTCAAATATTTTTTTTGAACGCGTTGTTTGGCTACGTCTCATATCATTTAAGTGATTATCGGTTTCTTCACAGATTTCAGCCATAACTTTAATAACATGAGCGGGATCAACCCCTACAGCCGTTTCAGCTGACAGCATCACGGCATCACAATGATCATAAATGGCATTTGCGATATCAGATACTTCTGCACGTGTGGCCGTTTTAGATTCAATCATACTTTCTAGCATTTGAGTGGCTACGATAACTGGCTTAATAAACTTATTACATAATTGAATAATTTGTTTTTGAATTCTGGGAACTCTTTCGATACCAATTTCAACACCTAGATCACCTCTAGCAACCATGACAGCATCAGCATGTTTGATTATTTCAACGAGATTATCAATGGCTTGTTGACGTTCTATTTTAGCGATAATTTTAATCTTTTCGCCTTTATTTTCATTTAAAAACTTACGAAATTCGATTAAATCGTAAGCTGAAGATACAAATGATAAGGCTACGTAATCACAACCAATGTTGATTGCTGTAATAGCATCTGTTTTATCTTTTTCAGTAAAAGCAGCTGTACTTAACCGAGTTGAAGGCAAATTAACACCTTTATGATTTGAAATAACACCACCCGTTGTGATACGGCAGCGGGCTACTGATTTAGTTACAGATTCAATGACACCTTTAATTTTTCCGTCATTAATAAATAAACTATCTCCTACTTGCACATCTTTTAAGAAATGGGGGTAATCGACTTGAAATTGGGTTGCAGTACCTATAATTTTTTTAGTATAAATTTCAACGATACTGTTATCTTTTAGGGTAGCACTGCCTTCTTTAAATTTTCCTACTCGAATTTTAGGACCTTGCAAATCTAGAAAGACACCCATTCGGTGTTTTTGTTTTGTTTCGGCAGCTCGAATTCGCTTAACTACATTACTTAATGTTTTTTTATCGGCACCATGAGATGCATTTAACCGAATTAAGTCCGCACCACTTTGAATTAATTTACTGATAGAACCGACTGGTTCACATGCAGGACCGTACGTTGCGATAATTTTTGTTTTTCTATTAAGTAATTGGGTTTTTTCCATGTGTTTATTAATCGTAGCACAACTTTTGCTTTTGATTAATTCCCAATTTCATTCTTTTCTTGCTTGATGCAATGATAAGGATTTAATTTATGATACATTCGATTATGTGGTGAGTTTTTAGAGTTTTGTATGATGAGGTTAGTTTTAATAAGTCTTTTGTTGAAGTTATTTTTTTATAGGTTAGATCGTAGGCATTAGCAATATTTTTGATATTTATATTTTGAGGCATCACAAATAGGGGTTCACAAATAGGATCTTTATTAATATCTAATTTATTAAAAATTTGTCCACCGGCATTATTTATTACGATAAGTAATATGGGGTTTTTTATATTATGTAGTAATGACAATCCGCCAACGTCATAAAAAAATGATATATCGCCCATGATTCCCATAGTTCGTTTAGGTTCTTGAGAGGCAAGTCCTGCCATAGTTGAAATTAATCCATCAATACCACTTACACCTCGTTGAGTTATTGTTTTTACGGGTGTTTTTAGTGGTTTTATATGTTCATTGATATGTCTAACGGTTAGACTATTGCCTAAAAACACGGTATTCATTTGTTGTATTAAAGGTTCTAGGGCTTTGATACAGCGACTTTCTGATAACTTGCTTGTTTGATTTAAACGGTTGGATTGCTTGTTAGTTTGGTTGGCTAAGTTTAGGCAAATTTCATAATAGGATTGATTTGCTTTTTGTGATGCTAATATATCGATTAAATCGATGCTTTGATCCATTATTTCAAGGCATGGTATGTTCAACCAATTTTGAGTTACTTCAAAATCATGAATCAGTAACAAATTAGTTTGTTGTGATAATAATTCTTGTAGTGGTTTTGATATCCACTTGGCACCGATGCATATTATATAAGATGGTAATTGATGGTGTTTTGACAAGGTATTGATAAAATGGTCAACTTGACGAATCACAGGTTCATTCCAGGGAATAGAGCAACTACATTCGGCTAGAATTGGTATTTTATTATACTGGGACCATGATACTAATTTTTTATAATTTATGGATTTGATGGTATTACTGACTATGCATAATACATTGTTATTATAAATAGGTTGATTA
>MDTG01354749.1_pt1 | contig 14552 bp, 14 predicted proteins | sample 811421 | NCBI WGS metagenome assembly MDTG01 (sample SAMN05326645, study PRJNA326480) | marine metagenome | isolation source: seawater | place: Pacific Ocean: South East | collected 2011
CCTTAAAAAATGATTATTCAAATATTCCTTTTTTAAATTTTTTAAAATCAAAAAAAATAATAGATTTAATAAGGCCACCATACTTGAATAATAAAACTATATTTAAGAAATTAAAAAATTTAGAAAGTTTATTGATCAAAAACCATTTTAAAAAAAATAATTACTATATTTTTAATAAAGAATACTCATTTAATCTAAATAATTTAATGGTCCAAACTTTAAAGCATGAAACGTAAAAAAAAAGTATCAATTGTTGGCTCAGGAATAACAGGTCTATCTGCAGCTCTTATTTTCTTAAAAAAAGACATGGAAGTAGAAATTTTTGAAAAAGGCGATTTAGAAGGTGGCATCATTCAAGACATAAGTGTAGATAAAAAAAATTATTTATCAGGATGTCAATATTTATCTACTGAGTCATTTTGGTATAAAAATGTTCCTCAAAAAATTAAAAGATTATTAAGGTTAGAAGATGTAAACTACATGTCTTATTGCGATTTATTTAATAATAAAGACAAATGTTTGGATAATTTTGCAGATGTTCACATAGATAGAAAAATTAGACTTAGTAAATTAAAAACAAAACAAATTGAAAATCTTTATGATAAATTATCATTATTTCCTGACACAATTTCAAAAGTTTTAGAGAATTGGTCAAATAGATTTAAAGTAGATCTTAAAAAATTAACGCCCGATAGTCACAGAAATGGATATATGTTTTCAAGAATATTTTTAAAAAAAAACAATGAAATTAAAAGATTAAAAAATAGCAATAAGATTGTTGATGATTTATATGGAATTCCTCGGGCAAAAAATTTTGTTTTAAAAGGGCTTTTACCTGTTAAAGGGTATAATGAATTTTTTAAAGAATTTTCAAAATATTTAAAAGAAAAAAAAATTAATATTAATCTCAAAACACCTGTAGTACCAATTTGGAAAGAAAAAAAAATTTTTTTAAAATCAAAGGGGAAATTGATAGAGTCAGATTATGTTCTTTGGACAGGCAACCCTGTTTCGTTGATTAAAGAATTTAACAATAGTCTACTAGAGTCTGCAAATATGAAATTGCGAAACATGACGTTTAAGGCAAATGGAAAAATAAGCACAGATTTTTACATTCAAGTATATACAAAAAAATCAAGTATTTTGAGGCTATTTGTTTATAAAAAAAATAAGAATCTATTTTGCTCTGTAGAGTGCCTCAATGAATCTGAAGATTTTAAAAAGATAAAAAAAGACGCAAACATAATTTTAAAATCGTTTAACAAAAAAATTTGTTTAGTAGGGGATAAAATTTTTGATATCACGCAAAAAAGATATTCTGTTTTGTCTATTAAGGACTACAAAATTTTAAGAGATTTTAAAAATAAAATTTTAGATACAAATTTAATTCCTTCTCCATGGGAATTCGCATCAAGTGAGAAAAGATTAAACATACTAGAGTCAACTTTAAAAGATATAAAATAAATTTTGAGAGATGAAAAGAAAATATCCATATAGTAGACAGTATTTAGATAATAGAGATATTAGCACAGTAATTAAAACTCTTAAATCCGATGTAATAACAAGGGGAAATAAAGTAAGTGAATTTGAAAACAAGGTCTCAAAATTTTGTAAAGCAAAATATGCAGTCGCAGTTAATAGTGCAACTAGTGCATTGCACATATCCTGTTTAGCTTTAGGTGTTAAGAAAGGTGATTTAGTTTGGACCGTTCCAAACACTTTTGCAGCAACAGCTAACGCAGCTTTGTATTGTGGTGCAAAGGTTGATTTTGTTGATATCGAGTGGGAGACGGGTAATATGGATTTAAATAAATTAGAAAATAAACTTAGAAACTCAAAAAAGAAACCTAAGATTATTATACCAGTACACTTTTCGGGACAACCAACAGACCAAGAAAACATATTTAAGCTTTCAAGAAAATATAAATTTAAAATTTTGGAGGATGCGTCTCACTCAATAGGAGCTAGAAGAAATGATAATAAAGTAGGCAACTGTAAATGGTCTGATATTACCATTTTCAGTTTTCATCCAGTAAAAATTATTACAACAGGAGAGGGAGGGATGGCATTGTCTAATAATAAAAAATTATTTGAAAAATTAAAACTTTATAGAAACCACGGGGTAACGAGGGAGCCTATTTTAATGAAAAAAAAAAATAACTCAAAGTGGTATTATGAACAAATAGAACTAGGTTATAACTACTGGATATCCGATATAAATGCTAGTTTAGGAATATCTCAATTAAAAAAGATAAACAAATTTATTAAAAAAAGAAATGAAATCGCAAAAATGTATAATCGTAACTTACAAAACCTTCCAATATATTTACCAAAAATCAAAAAAGGAAATTTATCAACTTTTCATTTATATGTGATAAAATTAAAAAATAATAACGTAAAATATTACAATAATATTTTTAGTAAACTTTTAAAAAAAGGGATTGATGTTAATCTTCATTATTTACCAGTCCATCTTCACCCATATTATAAAAAACTAGGATTCAAAAGTGGAGATTACCCAGTATCAGAAAAACATGCTAAAAGTGCGATATCTCTTCCAATATATTTTGATCTAAATAAAAAACAATTAAGGCATATAATCAAAACTGTAAAAAATATAATTTATAAATAATGTTTTCAGAAGAATGGAATAAAATTTACAAAACAAATTTACAACTAAGTGTTTGGCCTTGGTCAGATCTTGTAAGTTTTGTGAACAAATATAGAAATAAAAATAATAAAAAAAGAATTAGGGTTTTGGAACTTGGTTGTGGTGCAGGTGCAAATATTCCATTTTTTCATCAATTAAAATATGACTATTTTTCTATAGAAGGTAGTTCGGAAATTGTAAAAAGGTTAAAAAAAAAATATCCTAAGTTTAAACAAAGAATAGTGGTTGGAGATTTTACTTACAAAATTCCATTCAAAAAAAAATTTAACATTATAATAGATAGAGGTTCTATGACTCATAATGATGATTTAGCAATTAAAAAATCTTTAATGCTAGTTTCAAAATCATTGAAAAAGGGAGGTATTTTTATGGGTTTTGACTGGTTTTCAAAAAATGACTCTGATTTTAAAAAGGGGAAAAAATTGGATAATTTTACAAAAACTAATATCAGAACTGGAAAATTAAAAAATGTTGGAAAAATTTATTTTACAGATTTAAAAAATTTAAAAAGATTATTTAATAAATGGAAAATTCTAGAAATTTATGAAAAAGTTTACAAGTATCATAAACCTCAAAAGAACTTTAAAAGAGCATCTTGGACTATAATTGCTAAAAAAAGATAAGTATTAAGCCAATGAACTTCCAGTATTATAGCAACAAAAAATACTCTAAGTTAATCAAGAAAAAAAATAAATCTCCAACAGAGATTTCTGGAAGATATCCAGAGGATAAAGGTTCAGAGAAATATATTTTTTCAGATATTGTCAAAAAATTAAAATTTAAAAACAAAGAAACAGTTTTAGATATTGGGTGCGGCTATGGAAACTTAGTTAAAAAGATAGTTAAATTGTCCCATAAAAAAAATTTTAAGCTTACACTTTGTGATATTAAAAATATTATTTCTGCAATAAAATTAAATATTAAGACCAAAAAAAATGTTGAATTTATAGAACAGAATTTTCAAAATTATAATTTTAGAAATAAAAAATATGATAAGATTTTAATTTATTCAGTCATACATTACATTGACAAACCGAAGTTATTTATTGATAAAGCCTTTAAACTGCTAAATAGAAATGGATGCATTTTGATAGGTGATTTGCCAAATGTAGATAAAAAATATAGATTTTTAAAAAGCAGTTTTGGAAGAAAATTTGAAAAAGATAGAGTTAAAAGATTTGATATTAATAAATTAACAAAAAATTATAGTTCTTTTCTTAAAAATACAAAACAAAATATAAAAATAAATGATAAATTTATTCAGTGGATCGAACAAAAATTTTCAAAAAAAAGAGCAAAAGTTTTGATTCTGAAGCAACCAAATAAATTACCTTATTGTTACACAAGGGAAGATATTTTAATAAAAAAATGATTAAAAATATTGCAATAATTAGTTCATCACCGTTGATGATGATGCTAGCCAAAAGTCTCCAGGCTAAAGGTCAAAAAGTAACTATATTTGATGTTGCAAGCAAGAAAGGTGGAGCTTGGGGATGGCACGAGAAATCTAATAAAATAAAAAAAAAGTACTTACCAAAATATTCTAACGCTATTGTTCCATTGAATAAAAAAGAGGAAAAGTTTATTAATTATATGAATATTGTTCTTAAAAAAAAATATAAAGTTAAAATAAGTAGGACAAATAAAAAAATTCTTACACATTTCAATTTTAAAAATAAGTATATTTATGATTTTAGCAAGTTTTATGATTTTGCTTTAAATAATTTGAAATTTTCCAAATTGTTTGTTTCCACAATAGAAATTATAAAAAATAATAAAGTAAAAATTAACAAAAATCTAATTTTTGATAAAGTTTATCTACCATCTTTTGTTGGTGTAAAATATATAAAAAATTCTCTAAATAAAAAAACTTATAAATTGGATTATAGAGAAATTACAAGTGAACACTTATTTATTTTAGCTAAAAAGTTCAAATTAAAAAATTTTTATTATTCAGATTATTTTGATGAAGAGTTTGATAGAGTTAAAATTGATAAGGTTGGTAAATTATATACTATGACGACCAGACTAACTCATAAAATTAAAGGCATAGCTTTATCGAAATTAAAAACTAGAATTTTTAAATTTGTAAAGAAAAAAGATATAGTTTTAACAAAACTATCAAAATTTCATAATTATTATAGAAGTATAGACCAATTAAAAAATTTGGAAAAAGCAACAAAGAAAAGTAATGTAGAATATGTTAATACTACTCAATTTGTTTGTGGTTTTCACTTTTTAAGAAAAATTTTGTAATTTACAATCAAATTTATGTCTAATTTTTTTCAGTGGCCTAAAACTCTTCCCTATAAATTTAAAAAAACTGATAAAAAGGTTTCAAATAAATCTGTTGATGAAATAGAAAGTTTTTTTTCTAAATGTTACAAATCAAAGTATACGGTGTTAACTCCTTCTGGAAGGTCTGCTTTAAATTTAATACTCTCCTTTAATAATTTTGATAGATCAAAAATTGTTAATATTCCAAAATGGAGTTCAAGTTGTCTTTTTCAAACAATCGGCGCAATAACTAATGTCACCGTAGGAAATTACTCTTCAGATTGTCAAGTAGTAGTTCATAAATGGGGACATACATTCAAGCAAAGTGAAAGAAGAAATTATAATCAATTAGTTATAGACGATTCTGCGGACACAATACCTAATGTGAATTATGCACCATTTATAAATCAAAGTGATTATGAATTTATATCGATCCCTAAAATAGTTGGATCATTTAGTGGAGGAATAATAATCACAAAAAATAAAAAATTTTACGAATTTTGTAAAAAAAAACAAACTGAAAACAAAAGTCTGGGAATACATCAGTCACAAAAAAAATATGAAACTATTTTTTCTAAAAGAAAATATTCTGACTGGATGTATTTAGAGTCATTCAATACCTCACTAGAATACAATATGATTGAAAATATAAAAGAAAACTTAAAAAACTATGAAAAAAATAAAAATATAATTTTGAATAGAAGAAATTTTATTAAAGAAAAATTTAGTAATATTTATCTTGATAAGGATCGATTAGGGCCTTGTTTACTAATTAAAAAAAAGAGAAATAATAAAACTTTAAATATAAGGCATTTTAATTTTTCAAAAAGAGCGGATAAAGAAAAATATTTTAAAGCATATGTCTTGCCAGTACATTTTGGAATTAAAAATAGAGATTTTAAAAAAATGATCGGAAATCTGTCAAAATTTACCAAATAAGTAGGAAAGATTTTTTGAGCAATAAAAATTTAAATAGTTTTCAAAATACGTTATTTCAAGAACCGATGTATTTATCTTATCAAAAAAAATATAATGAAAATAAAATTTATTCTGACATTTTATTAAATTTAGATAAAAATAATTTATTAAATTTAACTTTAGAAAAAACCAAAAATAGCAATCTAAAATCTTTAAATTTTTACGGAAACCCAATTTTTTTAAAGAACTCTAATGAAAACGTTAAATTAAAGGTATTCGAAGAATTAAAAAAATTATTAACCTTACATGAAATTAATGAAATCATTTATAAAAAAAAGCTGTCTTTAAATGAAGTAGAAAAAATATCAAAAAAAAAATTCTCAAATGAAATTGTTGTTGAAAATTATATAGATCTAAATAAATCTTTAGAAGAAATTCGTAAAAACTTTAGTAAAGGACATAAACATATTTTGAATAAGGATTATAAGGATTTAATTTATGAAGTTTTTGATTATAAAAATTATACAAAAAATCAGATAGAAGAAATGAGAGAATTGCATAAAAAAGTTTCAGGAAAAGTTACTAGATCTTTAGAAAGTTGGAAAGTAAATGAAGATATGATTCTAAATAAGAAAGGTTTTTTAGTAAAAGTAAAAGAGAATGATAAATTGATTTCATACAGCTTCATATTTAAAAATTTTGAAGAAGCTATTTATTTTTCTTCATGCACTTTAAGAGATAAATTCATCACATATAAAAATATTACACATAAATCTATTTGGAAGTGTATATCTTATTTAAAAGATTCAAATTGTAAAAAATTTCACCTTGGTATATCTAAAACCTTGTATAGTAAAAAAAATATTGATCAAAAAAGAAAAAATATTGAGAGATTCAAATCCTCTTTCGGTGGAGAGAAAACAATTTTTGCTATATTTGATCAATTGCCAATTAATTATAAAGATTTATAAAATGTTTAATCTTTTAAAAATAAAGAGTATATAATAATTAAATGTTTGAAAAAGAATTTTTAAAATCCAATTCTACTATTGAAGAAAAATTAAATAATTTCCCAAAATTTGTTCGTAGACAAGCTATAGCAAGATTTTTATGCCAGTATCATATTTTTGAAAAACAGATAAGCCTCAAAGGGAGCGTTGTAGAGTGTGGAGTTAATTTAGGGGGAGGTATTTTTTCTTGGGCTCATTTTTCAAGCATTTTAGAGCCATATAACTATCATAGAAAAATAATTGGTTTTGATACATTTGATGGTTTTCCATCTTTAAATAAAAAAGATGGAAAAGGTATTAAGAAAAAGAAATCTTGGTTTAAAAGAAAATATGATGTTAAAAAGGAGCTATTAAATCTTACCAAAGTATTCGATAAAAATAGGTTTTTGAATAACAAGAAAAAAATTGAACTAATAAAAGGCGATGCTAATAAAACCATACCTTTATATTTAAAAAAAAACCCAGAGTTATTAGTCTCACTTTTGTTTTTAGATTTTGATATTTATCAACCTACTGTAGTTGCGTTAAACCATTTTTTACCCAGAATGTCTAAAGGCGGAATTATTGCCTTTGATCAATTAAATAATCCTGACTGGCCAGGAGAAACACTTGCATATCTCGAGAAAAATCAATTACAAAAATATAAGCTTGAAAATTTAAGTTTTGAGCCAAATATCTCTTTTATTCAAATTAAATAGTATCATTAGAAGTTAATGAATAATTTTTTAAAAATTTTTAAGAGAATAATTTATAATTATTCAATTGACTTTGAATATCCTAAAAAAGTCGATGTAATGCTTTTAGATTATAATTATGCTAACTTAAAATTTGCACATCCAATATCCTATAAAGTTAAAAAAAAAAATTCTATAAATTTAACAACATTGTTATTAACTATTTTTAGTTTTATCCTAAAATTTAAAAAGATAAATTTTGCTGACTTATATTTTAAAAAATATATAGAACTTCATGACCCAAAAGTTACAATCGGACATGAAATAGATAGAAGCATATTTAGATTCAAAATGCTATTTCCACATAAAAAATCAATTATTTATCAATTTGCAAATTATTCAAATTTTTTCAAAAAAACGGCTGTAAAAATGATATCTCATAATAATAAATTTGAGTTAAAGGGTGATTATTTTTTAATTAAAAATGATTACTTAAAAGATTTTTTTGATTTTGTTGATACAAAATTTATTACTGTAGGTTCGGTTAAAAATAATGAGCTAATAACTAAAAAAGCAGAAAAAAAATACGATATAATGTTTGTTTCTCAATATAGAGAACCAACTCCGTCATATTGGGGAACCAATAATAACATTGGATATATGAAAACTACTTTAGCTTCGATTTCATATATAATGAAAATTTTAAATGATTACAGCAGTCAAAGAAATAAAAAAATATGTATTGCTATGTGCGCATACAGAAAAGATAAATTAACAAAATTAAATGATGAGATCGATTTTTATTCTAGAGATATAAAAAATTTTTATCATGAAAATATCAGCTCTTATGATCTAGCAGAAAAATCTGAAATGGTAATAACAATACATTCAACTCTTGGTTCAGAACTACTTTCAAGGAATAAGAAAATTTTATTTATAGATTTATTACATTTTTTTGGAAGTGCACATGCTCCATTTACAAATACTAAAGAAGAATTTTTTTATTATAAAGGCCAAGATCCTGAAGTTATAAAAGAAAAGATAGATCAAATTCTTCATATTAAGAATGATGAATGGATAAAGAAGTTAAATGAAAGCAGTTTTAAAATGAAATTTGACCAAAATAATTCAATATTAAAAAAATTAGTTAAGGATCTAGTTAAAGACAATAAGTGATTACAAGAAATAAAAAAAAGAAATTAGTTATAGGAACAGCACAGTTTGGGTTGAAATATGGAATCACTAATAAAAAAGGAAAAACTCCATTTAAAGAAATTAAAAAAATATTTGATCTGCAAAAAAAATATAAATTAAATTTTTTAGATACTGCTCAAGCATATAATTTTGAAAAAACGTATAAAAGATTTAATTTAAAAAATTTTAATTTAATTATCAAATTAGACCCTTTTAAAAATAGGAAAAATGAGGAAAAATTGCTAGTAAAAAGTGTTGTAAGAATACTTCAGAAATTTAAGTTAAAGAATATTTTTTGCTTAATGATTCATCACTCAAATGATCTCTTAAAAAAAGGAAATACTAAACTTTTTAAAACTCTCAAATTTTTAAAAGATAAAAGATATGTAAAAAAGATTGGATTTTCTACATATGGTACTGAAAATATTTTAAAAATCCTAAAAAAATATAAATTTGACGTAGTCCAAACAACATTTAATCCATTCGATAGAAGAATTTTGAAAAATGATATCTATAAACTACTTAAAAAAAAAGGAGTAGAGATACACGTAAGATCAATTTTTTTACAGGGTCTACTTTTAGCTAAGAAAAAAAAAATTCCAATTAAATTAAGGAAATTTGAAAATCAATTTAAGAAATGGAATAATTTCGTTAAAAATTCTGAATTGAGTCCTTTAGATATTTGTTTAAATTACGTCTTATCCCAGGACTTTGATAAAGTCATTGTAGGAATAAATAATCATAAACAATTTAAAGAGATTTTAGATTGTAAAAATAGAAAAATCAAAATACCTGAAAGTATTTCAACTAATAAAAATTTTTTAATAAATCCTTATAACTGGTCATAAATGAAAACTGTAGTAATCATTCCAATTAAGTCTAAGTCTACAAGAGTTCCCGGAAAGAATTTTAAAAAAATTAATGGAAAACCTTTATTTCAACATACCTTAGAAAAGGTAAAAAAATGCAATTTTGATGAAATTTACGTAGATACAGATAGCAAATTAATAAAGAGATATTGTCATAAAAAAAAGATCAACGTGATTGATAGACTAAAATCATTGAGTAAAAATTCTGCGAATGGTAATGATCTTTTGAATCATCACAGTAAAGTTATTGTTTCGGATATTTATTTTCAGTTATTTATCACTGCACCTTTAATTAAAGTTTCGACAATAAATAAGTGTATTAAAATTTTAAAACAAAGTAAAAGATATGACTCTATTTTAACAGTCAGATCATTATACACATGGTTTTGGTTTGAAAAAAAACCAGTAAACTATAATCCAAAAATATTACCTAGAAGTCAAGATGCGAAACCTGTAACTGTTGAGACTACTGCACTTTATGGCATCAAAAAAAAATCTCTTCAGAAAAGAAAATGTAGAATAGGTTACAAACCTTTTTTTTATGAAATTAATGATGAAGAGTGTATTGATCTAGATAATAAAAAAGATTTTGACTACTTAAACTATTTAATCAAGTAAATGTCCCTAAATTTTTTTTCGTTTGTGCAATCTAAGGAAGAGATTGAATTTATATTAAACAAAGAGCAAAACATAATTTTTATTCCCTTAAATTTAAACACTTTAGTCTTCTTGAAGATGAAGAATTTAAAATTTGTAGATCTCAAAAAGATATTAAATAACAGTAATTATAAAAAATTTATAAATTTTTCCGAAAAATTTTTAAACAGTATTAAATTTGATAAATTTGAATATGAAGCTGTTAAAATTCAATTTAAATCTCAAATACGTTTTATGATAAATAGTTGTATATATATACTAGAAATTTTTAATAGATTAAATAACAAAAAAAAGATTCGACTTATACAATCAGGTTGGAACGGGAGGCAAGAAAATTATAAATCTGATGAATTATTTCTCGCCTCAAAAATATTAGCTAATAGCTTAATAAGTGAAAATATTAATTTTTTGACAAATGATTATAAAAATCAAATTAATAGAAGAAAAGTTTATGAATATAAAACAAGCAGTGTTTTTATTCCAAATAATAGTATTTTAATAAATAATTTGGGATATAATTTTTATAGAATATTGTTATTTAAAAATTTTTTTCAAAAAGTCTATAGAATAAAATTAGAAAATGAAAAGAAAATTAAAATCAACTGGGTAAAAAAACTACTTTTTTTTATTATAGGTTATAAAGAGATAAAGATAACCAAAGATAAAAAAATAAATAATAAAAATTTTAAATTTCCTGAAATTAAGCTTGAATATGGAAATTATGATATTTCAAAAATAATTAACGATCGTAAAATAGAATTAGAACATGAAGTTTCTGAAACTCACTCTAAAATTAAAGCAATTAAAAAGATTCCTAATTTAAAGAACTTTAAATTTTACTTTAGTTATCATTGCAGGGGATTAGACGGATCCATAAGTGAAATTTTAGAGCCTACAGAATGTAAAACGGTTGTTATTAGTCACGGCACAGTATCAAAATTTTATAGCAAATATGATGCTTTTTATAAAAAAATTATTGCTGAGTCTGTATTTTCTGGAAAATTCAAAAAATATGCAGTCCAGTCAAAAATATGTGAAAAATCTCTTTTTAATACGAATAAAAAAATTAAAAACATCATTAAAACAAATAATTTAATTTTTTCTAATGTGAGATCGAGTATAAGGAATAAAAACAAAATTTTGTACGCGGTAACTGTGAAAAAATTTAATGGACTTCAGTTTTTTGGCGTAGAGATGTATTATGAGTTTTTTGATAATCTTAATTTATTAAATGATCTATCAATTTTGCATAATAAATTAAAAATAATAGTCAACTTGCATTCATCACACAAAAATTTAGTTAATAAAATTAAATATCTTTTCCCAAATTTGATAATCACAAGTGAAAAAATTGATAATCTCATAAATCAATCTTTCGTAATAATAAGTTTTTCTTCTACAGCTATCGAGGATGCGGTCGCTAGCAATAGATTCGTTATCTTATTAGATCAATGGAAAAGATACAGACATTTTAAAGGCAATACTCATAAAAACTTATCTACGATCTTTTATGTTAATGATAAATTACAATTAACTAATATTATTGAAAAACTCTTAAAAAAAAGAATTAAATTTAAATTTTATAATAGCCCTAATAAAATAAAAAATAATTTTAGAAAAATATTTAATACATAATGAAAAATAATTATAGATATAAGTTTTCACCACAATTGAAGATTTATGATAAAATGCTTAATGATTGGCATCCTTATGTGATGTTTAAACAATCTCAAAACGTATCTAATAAAGTTTTTAGCACTGATAAATTTGGCATGAGATATACAGTAAATAAAAACACCAATGAAAAATATTCATTGTTTGATATTCAGAACAAAAATCAAAGCAAAAAGCAAATAGCGATAGTTGGCGGTTCCACAGCATTCGGAGTAGGTGCAACCAATGACTCAAAAACAATAAGCTCCTTTTTAACTCGTGCTGCTGATTATGATGTATTCAATTTAGGGTTTAGAGCTTTTAATCATTTTCAAGAGCTTATAATGTTTCAACAAGTCTTACATAAATTTAACAACCTAAAGTATGTGATATTTTTTTCTGGATTTAACGATATTTTTTTCTCCAAATTTAATCAAAAATTTGAAAATAATGTTCCATTCTTTTTTGAGTCAGAATTTAAACGTCGCATGAATTATCCCAAAGACTCAATTTTGAAAAATCTTTTATACAACATTTTACCAAATAATTATTCAAAAAGAGTTAATTGGGTTACTGATGATAAGTTTAAGATTATTAAAAAAATCTTAAATATATATCCAAAAACCGACCAGAATAAAAAAATAAGTGATTGGAAAGAAAATTATGAGAGAAACTTAAATATTTGGAAAATTTTATCTGAAAGTTTGAATTTTAAAGTTATCTTTGCTCTTCAACCTTTTGTTAACTGGGTAAATAAAGAACTAACTGAAGAAGAGAAATACATTATGGATGAAGTAAAAGAGAATAACTCTGAAAAGACAGTACAAATTTTGAATTCAATTAATAAAAAAGATCATACCGATGCAATTAATTTTTTTAAAAATATTTGCAGTAAAAATAAATTTGAGTTTATTGACATGAATAATTCATTAAATACTGAAGATAGTAAAAAACAATGGTTTTTCGTTGACTCAATACATCTAAATGATTACGGTTATTCTGAATTGAGTAATAGCCTCATTAAATTCATTAATGATTGAAATCATAATTATAATATTATTCATATTAATTATAGCCGCATCTTATTATTGGCACAGAAATAATAAGAAAAAGAAAAATGATGATGATATTTATCCATTATTTTGAAAATTTCCATAAAGCTTAATAAAAATAAATGACAGAGAAAAAAAAAGTTGTATTAGTATTTGGAGGTTCTGGTTTTCTAGGATCACATGTTGCAGAAATTTTAAACGAAAAAGGTTTTAAAGTTATTATAGCAGACTTAAAAAAACACAAAGGTTTAAGTAAAAATATTAAATTTGAGAAAGTTGATATAAACAATAAAATTAAAGTTGATAAAATAATTAAAAAAGTATCAATTGTTTATAACTTCGCTGCAGTTGCAGATATACAAGATTGTTACGATAATCCTATTAAATCACTCAACATTAACATTATTGGTTGTGCAAATATTTTACAATCTTGTGTGGAGAATAAAATTAAAAAATTTATACTGGCTAGCTCCATTTATGCAAATACTAGTCAGGGAGGATTTTACAGAGTAAGCAAATTAGCGTGTGAAACTATGACTATGGAATATTCCAAGGTATACGATTTAAATTATACAATTTTACGATATGGCTCGATTTACGGACCTAGAGCAAATTTAAAAAACGGTCTTCATAAAATTGTTCACGATAGTCTTAAAAAAAAGAAATTAATATATCGAGGTACAAAAAAAGCTATCAGATCGTTTATTCATGTCAAAGATGCTGCAAAATCAAGTGTGGAAATATTAAATAGCAAATTTAAAAATAAAGTAGTTTTAATAAAAGGAAAAAAGGAGATAACAATTGTAAATTTGTTATTGATTTTAAAAAGAATTCTTAAAATTAAATCCAAATTATTGTTTTTGAATAGAACGCAAATGGGGCATTACGATAAAAAACCAAGGGAAATAAAAAAAGTAAAAACTATAGAGCATTATACTAAGATGCCGCAAAACTTTGAAGATAGCTTGCACGAGATAATAGATATAATAAGAGAAAAGAAACATTAATATAGTAATTACAATAATTTAAAAAAACTGATAAGGTAGCTTGTGTCTGAATTAAATTTTTTAAAAAATTATTTTAAAAATCTCTCAAATTTAATTAATGATGAAAAACATTTTGATAATTTAATTTTAACTAAAAAAATCTTGTGCGAAACTTATGATAAAGGCCATAAAACTTTAATTTTCGGTAACGGGGGAAGCTCTGCGATTGCAAGCCATTTTAGTGTAGATTTAACAAAAAATGCAAAAGTCAGGTGTGTTAACTTTAATGAAACAGATCTAATTACCTGCTTTTCAAACGATTATGGTTATGAAAAATGGGTAGAGAAGGCAATAGAATTTTATGCGGATAAAGGAGACTCTCTAATATTAATTTCGACAGGTGGAAATTCTCCCAACATGATAAACGCGGCTAATTTTGCGAGAGAAAATAAAATTAATAAAATAATAACATTTACAGGCAATGATAAAAATAACAATTTAAATAAATTAGGTGATGTTAATTTTTGGGTAAATAGCAAATCATACAATTTAATTGAAAATACCCACCAAGCCCTACTCTTATCCTTGGTA
>MDTG01379368.1_pt1 | contig 14551 bp, 12 predicted proteins | sample 811421 | NCBI WGS metagenome assembly MDTG01 (sample SAMN05326645, study PRJNA326480) | marine metagenome | isolation source: seawater | place: Pacific Ocean: South East | collected 2011
AAATTGTAGAATATGTATATCATTAAATGCCATTTTTAAAGAATTTAAGTTTTTATAAGGTCCTAAAAAAACTCTATATTGAGTATTGGATATTTTTTTGATTTGCGCATTTTTTATTAAGGATTGTTTTGAAATTTTTTCAATCATAACATTTGCAGATTCTTTAAAGTAAAAATCAGCGACTTTAATCGAATAGTTAAATTTATTTTTTTTAGTTATTTTTGAGGTCGATGCTTCAGAATTAAGATTATTAACACTAACATTGTCTATTGGTGCTTTATTTGCTACAACTTTTTCTTCGTCAAAAGTTTTTGCTTTTTTGGCAACGAATGTTAAATTTTGATTAATGACTTTTATTTCTACATATGGGTCTGAAGCATCTATTTCAAGCTCATCTACAATTCTTTGTGACAATACGGAGTTATAAAAATTAGGATATTTTTTATCATTGCCGACTGTGGCAATAATATATTTTGAATTATTAAGATTAGTAACTTTAACACTTGAATTTTTTTTAAGGTCTTTTTGAAATATTATTAAACTTCTATTTTCTATTTTTCCATTAACTGTTTTATCTTGATAAAGTTTATCAGAATAAATTAAAGCAAAACCTTTATTTATGAAATTTTTAGTTTTTAAATTTTCAATATTTTGTTTGTTATAAGTATCGCTTACACATGAACTTAAAAGTAAAAGAAATATTAAAAAAAAAAATTTATAATTCATTTTTTATCTCATTTTTAAGTGTGCAAACAGCCAAAGCAAAACGTAATGACCTATTCCATTGTAAAATTTTTTCATAGTTATCGAAAACTATATAAGCTGGAGATAATACTTCTGAATCAGGAATTATATCGCTATCAGGAGTTATTATACCAACATAGGTACTTCCTTTAACATTTAACTTTTCTATATCATTAATATAATCTTTAAAATAAGAAAATTTTTTCTTATTTCTTATTTTTTTTGCAGATTTATTTAAATATTTATTAGGTATATTTTTTTTTAAATTAACTTTGTAAAAACATGGCTGGTTACTTTTCCATCCTATTTTATTAATATAATTAGCAGCTGATGCAAATGAATCATTAATTCCTTTTAAATTGATTACAGAATTTGAGTCATAATCTATGGCATAATCTTTAATTGTTCTTGGCATAAACTGGAAATTGCCAAATGCTCCAGCCCAAGATCCATATAGAATTGATGGGTCAATAGTTTTTTTGTCGACAAGTTTTAATAATATGATCAATTCTTTAGTAAAAAATTCACTTCTTCTTTTATCGAAGCTTAAAGTTGACAAAGAGGAAACAATATCCATTTTACCAAGATATTTTCCATAATTTGTTTCAATGCCCATTAAAGCTAAAAGAAGTTCTTTTTCTACTGAAAATTCATTTTCAATATTATCAATAATTTTTTTTTCAGATTTATATATTGATATTCCATTATTAATTTTGGATTTAGTAACCCTTTTGTTGATATATGTGAAAGTATCTTCGTAAAATTCTGGCTGATATCTATCATACTCAATAACTTTTGGTAAAAATTTAGCATTATTCATAACTAAATTAATTGTAGATTTTGAAATTCCTTCATCATTAGCTCGATTTTTGAATTTAAGTAACCAATCTTCAAAGGTATATTCATTAGATAAACAATAGGTGATTAAAAAAAAATAAACTAAAAATGATTTTTTAATTATTTTCATAAAGATCCTTAAGATAAACTGATACAGCAATCCAAATTAAAATGAAACTCAAGAACTTATGTGTAGAAAAAGGTTCATTATAATAAAAAAAACCTAGTAAAAATTGACCCGTTGGAGTTATAAAAAAAATCATTCCTGATGGACCTAGTCCTGAATTTTCAACACCCTTAATATATAGGAAAAGAGGAATCACCGTCATAGGTCCAGCCAAGATTAATAGAAATGAAAGTGAGGGGTTTATTAGAGAAAAATCATTAAAATTATTTTTAAATATAAAATAGAATATAACTATAGCAATAGGCAGAATAAAAAAACTTTCAATTAACAAACCAATATCTGTTTCAACATCTATTTTCTTTCTTAGTAAATTATAAATGCTCCATAAGCTTGCAACGGCCAAACCTATCCATGGTAGAGAATCAAAATTTAATAAAAGATAAAAGGTAGCTATAATTACTAATAATATGGAAATAATTCTCTTTTTATTAAGTTTTTCTTTAAAAAAAATAAAACCAAAAAAAACGCTAATAATTGGAAAAATAAAATAACCAAAACTTGCATCAATTATTCTATTAGTAGCAACAGCATAAATCCAAATTGACCAATTACTAAAAATTAAAAGGCCAGTAATAAATAAAATAAATAATTTTTTTTTATCTAAAAATATATTTATAATTAATTTCCATTTATTAAAAATAGTAGTTGTTATTATAAGAATAACAGTAGTCCATATACATCTGTGGGCTACAACTTCTATAGTTCCTACGAAGCTTATATATTGGAAATAATATGTACCGAATACACCCCACCAAAAAGATCCTATACTTGATGATAAGATTCCTTTGTTAAATTTAGAAATTTTAATCATGAAACAATATAAATTATAGATATTAAATTAATATAATTACTACTTGCACTATATTTGAAAAAATATATATATAAAATTGTACTGAAGTTTAGGTGGGGAATCAGTGTGAAATTCGCTGGCTCTTCCTGGAACCGTTAAAGTCGGAGCGCCACCCAGTATAGTCCGCTGTTGAATGATGGCCAGGAAAAGTCTAGTTCTACAATTTTAATTAGCAACGGCAAATATAAACCCGCAAAAAATTTTTTTGCGATAAATGGAGGTTGAAATATGCTGTTGAGAATTTTTTTAATAATCTTTTTTTTACATTTTACAAACGTTAATGCTAAAAATCTTAAAAAATGTGAATGGAAAAATGACAAGGGTACACCTTGTATAACTGTAACAAAAACCCCAAATAGCTCTATTTATTCTGAAGTCGGCATAAATAAAACTGTGATTACTAAACAAGATATAATTGACTCGGGGGCAGTAGACACTAACGACATATTAAAATTAATTTCTGGTCTTGACGTTTTTCAAAGTGGTGGCAAAGGTCAATCAACATCTATTTTTACAAGAGGTTCTGAGTCAAATCACACTTTAGTATTACTTAATGGGATAGCAATTAACGATCAGTCAGTAACAGATGGATTGCATGATTTTGGTCAAGATTTTATACAAACAATCCAGCAAATAGAAATCTATAAAGGTTCAAGTGGCGCTCATTTTGGACCTAGTGCCATTGCAGGTGCGATAAATTTTATCACAAGTGTTGATTATGAAAATAGCTACTCTGTTAGTGGATTTACTCCTCAAAATTATTCTATAAATGGAAATTACACAGTAATAACTGACAACGATTGGCATTTAAATTTTAAAGGAGCATCAAATGTAATCGAAACAAATAGTGCTATTGCTGATGGAAATGAATATGATGGTACTGAAAATTATCAATTTAACTTTAACTCAGTCAAGTGGATTAATGATAATTTAAAATTTAAAAATACTTTTTATGGCAGACAAACAGCATCCGATTACGATGGTTCTGCAACTGATGAGGAAGGATATGTTTCTGATAATAAAATGTATACGATTCAAACTGCACTTGATCATAAATCAAAAAAATTTGATGATACATTTGTAGTTCATTATCATAAATATGATCGTAAGTATGAAAATTCTGGTTACTTAGATGAATATTACAGTGAATCATTTGTTCTAAAAACAGAGAGAAAAATTAATTATTTTAAAAAAATGTCTTTTGGTTTTGGAGGTGAATACAAATATGATTGGGGAAATTTTGAAAACAGAGGAAGTTATGAAGCTTCTACGAAAGGTCATGTTAAAGATTTGGGTATTTTTGGTAATTTTGGATACAAATTTAATGAAGATTTGATTTTATCTTTTTATGCTAGAACAGATGATCATAAGACAACAGGACGCAACGATACATATAAAATAAATTTAACTAAATTTATAAACAATATTCAATTAGGTGCTACAAGAGCTACTGGATTAAGAAACCCTACTTTGTATGAATTATATGGCACAGATAATTGGGGAATTGGAGGAAATACTAATTTAAATCCAGAAAAAAGTTATACAAACGAATTATTCGTTAAATATAATTTTACAAACAATCTATATTTAACTGCAACAGCTTATAGGGCAACAGTTTTTGATCAAATTGAGTCAAATTCAGCGTATAGCATGCATGAAAATGAGCTCATTGACATAAATCAAGAAGGTTTAGAGAATGAATTTGTTTACAAAGGAGAAGATCAAAGTTTAACTATATTCTCTAATTTTAACAAAAGTAGAAAGACTAACGGTCAAGCACAGGCCAGACGTCCAGATTTAAATTATGGATCTACATATATGAAAAAAATAGATGACCCTATCTATGGACCTTTTAAAATAGTGCTAGATTATAAATATACCGGAAAATATATTGACTGGGATGGTGCCAAAAATTCAAGGCAAAAAAGTACGGATATTTTTAATTTATCAATAACAAAAAAAATTAATAAAAATAATTATTATTTTACGATAGGAAACTTAACTAACGAAAGATATGAAAAACCAGCAACATATGGTCAAGATGGAAGGTCAATTAAATTTGGTTTAAAAACAACTTTTTAATTAAAAAAAAATATAGAATTTTATACAAAGATGTAATAAGACTATATTTAGCTATGCTTAAAATTTTAAATTTTTTGAAAAAAGATAAATTTGCGGTCAGTTTGATTTTTATAATGGTTTTTTCTCGTTTAATTCCTCATCCACCAAATTTTACACCAATAATTGCTGTTGCGATTATGAGCGGATATTTATTTAAAAATTTTTATTTATCATTTCTAGTATTAACAGTATCAATGGTGATTAGTGATTTATTTATAGGTTTTTATGGAAATATGATTTTTGTATATTTTGGTCTATTTTTAATAAATTATATTTTTTATGAGATTAAAAGATTTATTAATTTCAAAAATTTATTTTTTATGTCTATTTTTGGATCTTTAATATTTTTTTTAATATCTAATTTTGGCGTTTGGTTTTCTGGTTCATTATATGAAAAAAACTTAGCTGGTTTAATTACATGTTATTACATGGCAATTCCATTTTTTACTAACACTCTTATATCAACATTAATTTTTTCATACTCTGCTTATTCAATTAATTACTATTTAAAAACAAAAATTGCATAATTTGTAGTTGAATTTCATAATTATAGTTATAAAAACAACCAAATGGAAGGATGGCTGAGCGGTTGAAAGCACCGGTCTTGAAAACCGGCAAAGGGGCAACTCTTTCCTGGGTTCGAATCCCAGTCCTTCCGCCACAATATTAAATTATTTAATTTTAAAATTTTTATATAATTTAATAATTTTATAGTTATTTACACCTTCCAAAGAATTTATCATACCATGATAGTATTTATATAGAATTTCATCGTCTAAGTTAAGAAAGTTGAACAGATCAAGTAAATCATCCTCATTAAGTTGATCTACAATGCTTTGTGTAAAATTACTTAACAATATATCTAGTTCTTTGATTCCTCTATAATTTGATCGATAGAGAATTTTTTTTTTTAAATCATTTATATTAATAGACATAAAATTTTATATATTACATTAAATATGAAATATCAGAATAATTCTAATTATTTATTACAAGATATAACAAAATTAAAAGGTGTTGGAAAAAAAACTAAAGAAATTTTAAAAAAAAAGAAGATTATAAATTTATTTGATTTATTATGGAAACTACCAAAATCGTATGATGATAGATCGGAAATAAGCAATATAAGAGATTTACAAATTGGTAAAATACATACAATCAATGTTATCGCTAAAAAATACAACTTTCCTAGAGTAAGAAATTTACCAAATCGTGTACTTTGTGAAGACGAAACAGGCAAAATTGAATGTGTTTTTTTTAATAGTTATGAAGGTTATATTAGAAAAGTTCTTCCTTTAAACGAAGAAGTAACAATTAGTGGTAAAGTAGGTTTTTTTAGAAATAGTTACCAAATAACAAATCCAACATATATATCTAAAAATGAAGATTTAATAAAAAAAATTCATAAGAAATATAGTTTAACAGAGGGAATTACACACAAAAGCTATAATAAGATTATTAATCAGATATTGGAAAATTTACCAGATTTAAATGAATGGCATAATTTTAACATTTTAAGTAAATTTAATAATATAAGTTGGAAAGACTCAGTAATAAAACTTCATGATCCAAAAAATATAGCAAGTTTTAAAAGTGATTTTTATAAAAGATTAGCATTTGATGAGATACTTGCTTCATTTATTATTTCTTCAGAAATAAGAAGAAAAATAAAAAAAATTAAAAAAAAAGGTAAAAAATTTTCAAATAATTATTATAATTTAATTATTAATAATCTACCATTTAATCTAACTGAGGATCAAAATAAATCGCTAGAAGAAATTAATTTAGATTTAAAGTCTAAAACAAAGATGTTTAGATTGTTACAAGGAGATGTAGGAAGCGGAAAAACATTGGTAGCAATGATTAGCGCTTTGAATGTCATTGAGTCAAGATATCAAGTTGCAATAATGGCACCAACTGAAATATTAGCAAATCAACATTATAATTTAGCAAAAAAGATATTTCCAAAAGAAATTAAAATTGGAATACTGACATCAAAAACTGATAGAATTATTAAAAGCAAAATATTAGAAAAAATTAGTACTAATAAAATTGATATTATTATTGGCACTCATTCTTTATTTCAAAAAAAAATAAATTTCTATAATCTTGGATACATAATAATAGATGAGCAACATAAATTTGGTGTAAAACAAAGAAAATTATTATCTGACAAAGGTGGTAATAATTGTGATGTGCTTTTAATGTCCGCAACCCCTATTCCAAGAACTTTGATTATGTCAATTTACGGTGATATGGACATATCGTTAATAAAACAAAAACCAAAGAATCGAAAAGAAATAAAAACTTATAGTAAATTGGAAAATAAAATTAATGATGTTGTTAATTATGTTAAAAAACAATTAAAATCTAATAATCAGGTTTTTTGGGTTTGTCCATTAATTGATGATTCAGCTAAAATAGATCATGAATCATCGATTAAAAAATTTAAATTTCTTAAAAAAATATTTCCAAATAAAGTTGCACTTATTCATGGTAAAATTGATAAATTAGAAAAAGAAAAAATTTTAAATGATTTTCTAAATCAAAAGTATCAAATTTTAGTATCAACAACAATTATTGAAGTAGGTATAGATTTTCCCAATGCAAATACAATTATTATAGAGAATGCTAATAAATTTGGGTTGTCACAGTTGCACCAATTAAGGGGACGAGTTGGCAGAGGGTATAAAGATTCATCTTGTATATTAATGTTTAAATCTAATTTAAGTAAAAATGCTAGAACAAGAATTAATATTCTTAAAAATTCAAATGATGGTTTCAAAATTGCAGAGGAGGATATGAAGTTAAGAGGTTACGGCGATTTATTGGGCTTTAAACAAAGTGGTATGAAAAATTTTAAACTTGCAGATCCAATTCATAATGAAGATTTATTTATTTTAGGTGAAAAAGAAATTGAAAGGATAGAGAAAGAAGAAAAAAATTTAGATAAATATCAACAATTATTAAAATTGTACGATCAAGCAGATATCATTAATGAAATAATCTAGCCCTTAGGATTAGAAGTGCCCGCAGATACTATAAACTTTGATGCCTCCTCGAAACTTATATCTAAGTAAATTACATCTTCTTTAGGAAACATTAGTAAAAAACCACTCGTTGGATTAGGTGTGGTTGGAACAAATACGTTAACTAAATTTCTTTTCGTTTTATTAGTAATTTCTCCTTTATTATCTTTAGTAGCGAAACCAACGGCCCACGATCCTTTTCTTGGATATTCAACAAGAACAACTGATTTTTTTTTATTACCTTTTGTTTTAGTAAATGTTTGAATCATTTGATCTATAGCCGAATATATAGTTCTCAATATGGGAATTTTTCTGAACAAATCATTAATTAAAGATAAAAATTTTTTTCCAATAAAAGAAAGTGATAGACCTCCAACTAATGTAATGAAAATGATAGAAACTAGAATTTCTAATCCCGGAATGGAAAATGGTAAATAATTATTTGGATTTATTTCATTGGGTACCAATTTTGATGATACTTTAATAAGAAAAACTGTTAAATAAAGTGTAAATCCAATAGGTACTAAAATAACAACACCGGTAAAAAAATAATTTCTCAATCGTAAAAGGACAGAGTTTTTTCTTTTTTTAGCCATTAAGATTAATTATAGTCATGATTAATAACAAATAAATACGATTATGAATAGAAGAAAATTTTTAGGTTATTTAGGCTGTGGTTGTTGTAATATTATTTTATCATCATGCTCGACTGTACCTATCACAGATCGAAAACAATTAAGATTGATTCCTGAGGAAAAATTGAACGCGCAGGCTTCTGCTATATATGAAAAAATTAAATCTACTGAAAAAATGAGTGAAGATGTTGAAACTTTAGAGGATATAAAAAAAATAGGAAATAAGATGGAAATCGCAATAGATAAATATTTTGACAAATCTAATTTACCTAATCCAACGAGTAATTTTTCTTGGGAATATATTTTAATTGAAAACAAAAAAGTTAGAAATGCTTGGTGTATGCCTGGAGGCAAAATAGCCGTTTACACTGGAATGCTTGATATAACAAAGAATCGAAATGGTTTAGCGGCTGTAATGGGTCATGAAATTGCCCATGCCGTTGCCAAACATTCTGTAGAACGAGCAAGCAGAGGGGTAGTTGTCAATGTGGCTACTCAGGTTACTGATATTTTATCAGGTGGTAAATTATCCCAAGTTAACAGAGTTACTGGAATGAACACCGTAGGTTTGTTATCGCAAATTGGAATTTTAAATCCATTTAACAGAAAGCAGGAAAGTGAAGCTGATTATCTTGGTTTAATTTTCTCTTCATTATCTGGTTATGATATTAGGGAAACTGTTAAAATTTGGGAAAGAATGAAAGAAGCTAACAAAGGTAAAGAACCATCCGAATTTATGAGCACACATCCATCATCTACAAATAGAATAAAAAATATCAACGAGTGGATGAATCAGGTGATAATAGATTACCCTCCAATTGCTTCAATTTAAATAATGGTGAGCCGTGCTGGATTCGAACCAGCGACCCATTCCTTAAAAGGGAATTGCTCTACCAACTGAGCTAACGGCCCATAGAAAAAAAACTTATAGTGCTTTTTAATAAATAATCAATGAGAAAAATTTACAACTTGTTGATATAATAATCATGAAACTGATCAAAAGTACCTTTTTTTATATTTTTTCTAATCTCTTTCATCAGTTCTTGATAAAAATTAATATTATGCAATGTTAATATCATTGATGCTAAAATTTCATTAGTATTAAATAAATGGTTTAAATAATTTCTAGAATATTTATTTAAATTAAGATTTTTGCAATTAGGATCTAAAGGTTCGTTATCTTTTTGGTGTTTTGAATTACGAATATTAATTTTGCCTTTCCAGGTAAAAGCTAAACCAGTTCTTCCAGATCTAGTTGGCAAAACACAATCAAACATATCTATGCCTCTTTTAACTGCACCCAATATATCGCTAGGGGTACCTACTCCCATTAAATATCTAGGTTTATCTTCTGGCATATAATTCTTTATATTTTCAAGAACTGAAAACATTTCATTTTGAGACTCTCCAACAGCAAGACCACCTAAAGCATATCCGTCAAATCCGATTTTTATTAATTCTTTTATCGAATTAATTCTCAAATCATCAAAAAGTCCTCCCTGAACTATTCCAAATAAAGCTTTGTGAGGATTTGAGCCAAAGGATTTTTTTGATCTTGAAGCCCAATGCATTGAAAGCTCCATTGATTTCTTTATTATTTTATAATCATTCGTTTTCTTCGGACATTCATCCATAACCATGACTATGTCTGAATTTAAACCTTTTTGTATTCTGATACTTTCTTCAGGGCTTAATATAAATTCTTTACCATCAATATGAGACTTAAATGTTACACCTTTTTCTCTATCAATATTATTTAATTTAGACAAAGACATAACTTGAAAACCTCCTGAGTCTGTGAGTATTGGAAGAGGACAATTCATAAAATTATGTAAACCGCCAATAGATTTTATTCTTTTTAACCCAGGTCTTATCATTAAATGATATGTGTTAGATAAAACAATTTCAGATCCAGTTTTTATTATATCATCAATAAAAGCAGCTTTAATTGTCGCTTGAGTACCAACCGGCATGAATACAGGAGTATTAATATTTCCCCTGTGTGTTTGTATTAAACCAACTCTTGAAAAATTGTCTTTTTTGATAACATTAAATTTAAATTTTTTTAATGCCATTAATTAAGTTAAAGAGATTTAAAGCTAATGATCTTATCTGGATCGCTTACGGATCCGTTATTATTTTCATCTCCACGTTTAATATTATCAACAAATTCCATTCCATCAATTACTTTGCCAAATACTGTATATTGACGATCCAAAAATGGAGCAGGTTTAAAACATATAAAAAATTGACTATTAGCACTATTAGGATCTTGAGATCGTGCCATAGATAAAGTTCCTCTATCATGAGGTAAATCATTAAATTCCTGCTTAAGGTCAGGAAGTGACGATCCTCCCATTCCTGCTCTTCTTAAATCAAAGTCTTTTGAAGATGAATTACCAAATTTAACATCTCCAGTTTGAGCCATGAATCCATCTATAACTCTATGAAAAACAACGTTATCATATTGCCCTTCGTCAGCTAATTTTTTAATTCTTTCAACATGATTTGGTGCAACATCTTTAAATAATTCAATTTTTACGTCGCCATCTTTTAATTTTAAAATCATTATATTATCCTCCGCTATTAAGTTGTTATTAAATAAAAGTAATAAAGTTAAAAATCCAAAAAAAAATCTATTCATATTTTTCTTTTAGGGATTTTATTGTACTTTTAGTAGTAAATTTTTTAATATCTCCACCAAGTGACACAATCTCTTTTACGAATTTAGAAGAAATAATTTGATTTTCTACATTTGACATTAAAAAAATTGTTTCAATTTTATTATTTAATCTTCTATTCATTCCAGCTAATTGAAATTCATATTCAAAATCAGACGCAGCTCTTAATCCTCGTAAAATAATACTAGATTTATATTTTTTACATAGTTGAGTAGTTAATGATTTAAAAGATATAACTTTGATTCTTTTCTTGTTGAGCTTTAGATCTACAAATAAAGCTTTTTTTACAATTTCAATTCTTTCGTAATATGTAAATAAATAATTTTTATTTTCACTTTCTGAAATTGCGACAACTATATTGTCAATTAAATTTAGTGATTTTTTAATTACATCAATATGACCAAATGTTATTGGATCAAAAGTACCTGGATAAATAGCAGTAATTTTCATTATAGTAAATTATCATCTATTTTGATTGCTGAAACTACTTTTTCATCACCAGAAAGTTTAATTATCCTAACGCCTTGTGTATTTCTTCCAGCAACTCTAATTTCTTTGACTGCAACTCTTATGACTCTACCTTTGTTTGTAGAAATTAGTATTTGGTCACCCTCATTAACTGGAAATGAAGACGAAACATTTCCATTTCGTGAAGAATTTACAATACCTATAATTCCTTTGCCTCCTCTATTAGTTACCCTAAAATCATAGTGAGATGTTCTTTTTCCAAATCCATTTTCAGTGATTGATAATATATATTTTTGTTTAGCCTTATACTCAGTTTTATCTTTAGATTTATTTGAATCATGATTAATGATTGATAATGATACTATCGAGTCTTTTTCAGAAAGATTTATCCCTCTTATTCCTTTTGATGATCTACCCTTAAAAACTCTTAATTTTTTGGATTCAAATCTAATACATTTTCCATTTTTTGAGCTAAGAATAATATCTTGATCATCTTTGCAAATTTTTACTCCTATTATTTTATCGTTAGCATCAAGTTTCATAGCAATTTTTCCAGATGTATTGATTGAAGAAAAATCTTCAATGTTATTTTTTCTTATTTTTCCACTTGATGTAGCAAAAACTATGTGCGAGTTTTTCATTTCACTATCTTTTTCTGGGAAAGGCATAATTGAACTAATTGATTGATGGTTTTTTAATGGAAGAATATTAAATAATGATTTACCTCTAGAAGATGTTGATCCTTCTGGTATTTTCCATGCTTTAATTTTATAAACTAATCCCTCAGTAGAAAAAAAGAGTACTGAAGTATGAGTATTTACAGACAAAGTTTGTACAACAGAATCTTCTTCTCTAGTCTTAATTCCAGATTTGCCTTTACCACCTCTTTTTTGTTGTTTTACATTACTTAATGCTCCTCTTTTTATATATCCTTGCAGAGTAACTGTGATAATTACAGACTCTTTTTGAATTGTTTCTTCAATATCGTAATTCAAGACAGCGTCTATAATTTGGGTTCTACGAGGTACAGAAAATTTATCTTTAATATTTTTTAGTTCATCACCTATTACTTTAAGCAACTCTTTTTTTGAATTTATTATTTTTTTAAATTTTGCAATTAATTCAGCAAGTTTTTTAATTTCTAATTCTATTTCATTAATTCCTAATGCAGTTAATTTTTGAAGTCTTAATTCTAATATTGATGTTACTTGTTCGATTGATAATGAATAGATGTTTTTACTTTTTTTATCACTAACTATGTTGATGAATTTTTGAGATTTGTTGATTTTCCATTTTACTGAAAGCAAATGCTTTTTTGCTTCATCAGGTGTTTTTGAATTTCTAATTATCTTAATTACTTTATCTAAATTTTCTACTGATACAGATAAACCAATTAATATATGAGCCCTGTCTTCAGCTTTTTTTAAATCATATTTAGTTTTCTTTATTACTACATCTTCCCTAAAAATTAAAAAATTTTCTAAAAATTCTTTTAAATTACAAGTTTTAGGTTTGCCATCGACGATTGCTAAAGTATTAAATCCAAATGAACTTTCAATAGATGTATATTTAAATAATTGTCTTTTAATAGTTTCTGGTTCCACATTTGTACGCAAATCAATTGCAACTCTTATGCCTTCTCTATTTGACTCATCTCTTATATCTCTTATTCCTTCGATTTTTTTATCCCTAACTAATTCTGCTATCCTTTCATTTAATACAGATTTATTAACCTGATATGGTATTGAAGTTATTACAAGTCTATCACGACCATTTTTAAGATTCTCAACTTTAATTTCACCTCTGATTTTAAATGACCCTCTGCCTGATTTGTATCCTTCTTTAATAATATTTTTTCCTACAATTATTCCGCCAGTAGGGAAGTCAGGACCAGGTATATGTTTCATTAGTTCATTTAATTTAATTTCTTTATTGTAAATAAGCGCTAGTGTTCCATCTATTATTTCTCCAAGATTATGAGGAGGTATACTTGTGGCCATTCCAACTGCTATACCACCGGCACCATTAACTAGTAGATTGGGAAATTGAGCTGGTAATACAGATGGCTCATTCTCTGTTTCATCATAATTACTTTTAAAACTTACTGTATTTTTATCTATATCATCAATCAAATATTGTGAAACTTTTGATAATCTTGTTTCAGTATATCTCATTGCAGCAGGAGGATCTCCATCTACAGAACCAAAATTACCTTGTCCATCAACCAAAGGTAAACTCATTGAAAAATCTTGAACCATTCTTACAAGAGCATCATAAACTGATTGGTCACCATGAGGATGATATTTACCTATCACATCTCCAACAATTCTTGCTGATTTCCTAAATTGTTTTGACCAGTCATAACCTCCTTTATGCATCGCATAAAGAATTCTTCTATGTACTGGTTTTAAACCATCCCTAACATCAGGTAAGGCCCTACTTACTATAACGCTCATAGCATAAGACAAATATGACGAACTCATTTCGTCATGCATAGATATTAGTTTTATTTTATGATTATTAGAAATTTCGTTTTTTTCCATAAATGCTAAAACGGAATTTCGTCATCCATGTCACTGTTCTCAATTTGAGAAGTACTTGAAGCAGGTGCATTTTGAATACCAGTAGAACCTCCTCCACCACCGCCTAGCATAGTTAATGAAGAGTTATAACCTTGAATAATAATTTCTGTTGAATATTTATCTTGGCCAGATTGTTCATCCTTCCATTTTCGTGTGCTAAGCTGTCCTTCAATGTAAACTTGAGCACCTTTTTTTAAATACTGCTGTACTACATTAACCAAACCCTCGTTAAATACAACTACACGATGCCATTCAGTTTTTTCTTTTTTTTCACCCGTATTCTTATCTTTCCAAGACTGGCTTGTAGCTATACTTATACGTGCAACATTTTTACCATTATTCATCTGCTTAATTTCAGGATCTGCGCCTAAACGACCAATTAATAATACTTTATTTAAACTTCCAGCCATAATAATT
>MDTG01445859.1_pt1 | contig 14551 bp, 17 predicted proteins | sample 811421 | NCBI WGS metagenome assembly MDTG01 (sample SAMN05326645, study PRJNA326480) | marine metagenome | isolation source: seawater | place: Pacific Ocean: South East | collected 2011
GCTTTCCCTTCATCATCAGCTTTCCCTTCATCATCAGCTTTCCCTTTATCATCAGCTTTCCCTTCTTCTTCTTCCTCTTCATAGTCTTCGGGGAATGCTTCTTTTAATCTCTTTAATTTTTCTTTATCATTCCATATAGGGTATACCCATTCAATATTCGCATATTCCTCGGGATTCTCAACTTCCAAAGTAAGTATCTTTTTTAATGTTTTAAGGATTTTTTTATCAATTACTTTGATCTCTTTTTTCTTATATTTATTTTTCTTTAAACTTGTTAATGTTTTCTTATCTATATTTATAATGTTTCCATCAAAATATTTTAATAAAATTAAATAGAGATCATCTTTAATAATAAATTCATTTGGCATATCAACTATATATATTATTCTATATAATTTTATATTTATGCAATAACATTAAAGTGAATTAAGGCTTTTCTCGATACATCCTGTTCGGCTTTTTTCTTACTTACCCCTGTCCCAGTTTCTATTAGAATATCACCATTATAAATTGTACTTTTAAATGTATCATTGAATTTTTCTGTTTTATATTTTGGATACTTTGTAAATGTTTGTTGAAAATATCGTGATATTTGATCTTTATAATTATTATCTTTTAAGATTATTTCTGTTAAATCACAATATTTTTCAATAACTTTAATTAAAAAGTCTTCAGTATAAGTATATCCTTTATCTAAATAAAGAGCACCAATAAAAGATTCCAGGACATCTTCTAATATATTTGCATTGTCCCTTCCTGAACAATTATCCTCAATATGTTTTGATATAATAATAAATTGAGATAGTTCCATTTTACGAGATATATCAAATAAATTTTCACCACATACTAACCTTATCTTTAGTTTTGTTAGGAACCCCTCATTTTCACCATAGATTTCATAAAAACGACGATAAATATACGAAGATACAATAGAACCTAATATAGAATCTCCTAAAAACTCCATAGTTTCATATGATATATCTTGTAAGGGTAAACAACCCTTACCCGGATATTCATAATTACTATAATCAGATAATTTACAATATGATTTATGTATAAATGCTGTCTGATAGAATTGAATATTAGTAGTCTTAAAATCATTAATATTAAGTTTATTCATAATATTAATGATATCCTTTTCATCAATTTGTTGATTATTAAAGTTATACGGATTTGCACGAAACTTGTCTATTTTACTCATTTATAGTATTATAGGTAATTTATTCTTTATATTTGTTTTATTCAAACAATCAATTTTTAATTTAAATTATCACTCAATGGCTTTCTCGCTAAGTCAGAATCAATCGTTGAATTCATCCAAGGACTTACAAGAACACGAGGGTTTGGTGGTTCAGCTCTTAAATTAAGGTTCGCATTTCTTAAACTTTGACCAACTGTGTTTACTCCGGCGTGAAACGTTGCTTCAAGGTAATTTACACCTTTAAGAATACCCTCTCCATCGGGATGTTCTTCACTAAATTTCTGTACTTCACCCCCATCCCCCTTTGGTAATAGATCTTTTGGATCTAATGGAGGCGCACGTTTACATGATGCAACGTCCTTTGCTCCCTCTACCGGGGCAACTTCTTTGACGACAGGGTCAACCGCTTGTACTTCTACTTCTGGACTTTTAACACCACCGTCGACTTCCTCAAAACTACCAAAATCAGCCATTCCTTCAATAAATGGGATCTTAAATCCACATATATCCTTTAGTAAGTATAATCCAACTAAAATTACAAACCCATAAACTATTAACTTTTGACAATCCATTTTATATATATAAAACATAAAAAAAAAATAAATAAAAGATAAAAATAATTAATTTCATTGATTTTATTCCAATTGTTTTTTCTTTAATAATATTTCTTCCTCAATTTTCTTTATTCTTTCTTCTCTTTCTTTTTCCAAGAGCTTTATTTTTTCTAATTTTTCTTGTTCTAATTTTTCTTTTTCTAATCTTTCTTTTTCTAATCTTTCTTTTTCTAATCTTTCTTTTTCTAATCTTTCTTTTTCAAATCTTTCTTGTTCTAATCTTTCTTGTTCTAATCTTTCTTGTTCTAATCTTTCTTGTTCTAATTTTTCTTGTTCTAATTTTTGTTCTAATTTTTCTTGTTCTAATCTTTCTGTTTCAAATGATTTTAATATTTCTTCACTAAATATATCATCAATGTCTTCTCCATCTGAATCAACAATTGAATAATCTTGCATTATTGTAAACTTAGAATCTGTTTCTTGAAATACCTTGATTTGGGAAATATAACAATCACAATAGTATGTTGTTTTTAATATTTTGAGTCCACGAATATGTATTATTAAGACAACATCATCTTCTTCTTTCACTTGATCTAATCCAATAAATACACGGTTCTGATTATAAACACCACATCTAATTTCATTTTTAATTATCGGTAGCCTAAACCTTACTTTAGGATTACTATTCTTCTTAAATGGTTTTGTAATACGGCTATACATATCATCAATTGCTTCAAGAGGTATCTCTTTTCCAAACCATTCTTTTGATTTCTTTACGGTTGTTTTTATATTCTTATCATCTAATCCCAATAAAAAATCATAGATATTCATTTTACCATTGGGAACCTCTAATTCTAAATAAGGGACTTTTTTATCAGTTATATCAGAGATATTTGTCATACATTTTAATTTAGGGGTCTGAATATAAAAAGGTTTAAAATTCTCTCCATAAGATATGGATGAAAAATAAGACTTCCCAATTTTTTCTGGTTTTGAATATTCTACCTTTGATAATTCTACATTGTCACACCTTATGATATCACTCATTATATGCTTTGTTGTAGATACTTTATCAATAAAATTAACGCAAATTATAAAATAAATAATTTATTGACTTTCCATTTACATATAAATTTACCATTATATTTCCATATCTTATCTATATATATATCACATTTAACTTTTGAAAATTTATATAAATTTGTAATCGAACAAGGGGAATCTTTATTTCTTATATCAACATTATAACGATTATTTGTAAAAGGGACCTTTAATAATAGATTTGGATCATATTTCATATTTTTATCATATCGTATTTGGCTTATATATAAATCTATATCATTTTCATCTAAACCAAGGTATTTCATTTGATCCATCTCTAAACTTTGAATAAAATCGTGAAAACTCTTCATTTCACTATCTGTTTTTATATTCGTAAATTGTAATGGCATAGCATTGGTGACTTTATTAAAACCAAATGGACATACCATCACTGGAGTTGTTATATAGATGGGAAACTTACCCAGGGATATCTCTATATATCCTATATTTGGTATATTTTTAGGGTATTCTTCATCATCTGTATATTCATATTCTTTTTTTTTTTTGGTGCAATCTTTACAAATAAAATTCTTATATGTATATTCTTTCTCTAAATAAATATTATGGTGTCTGTTCTTTAAAAATTTTTCCATTTATTAATACTAATATTTAATAATCTTTAACTAATGATTTTCTTTTTGTCATATTATTCCATATCGATGTACAATTATCATCAATTTTCATTTCATTTTGTTGAATTGTAATTGGAGGACATGATTCATTCAATGGTTTATGATAACCATTCATTACATTTGGATTACACTCTTTTTTATCATTTGATGAAGCAATACAATTCACTTCTTTGTTTACGTTTACAGTTTTATTCTTATAAAAGGGAGGACTTTGAATAGGATAACTTGAAAAATTCATTCTATTAATATATTATATTATATTATATTATAATTATGAAAACAATTGGAATAATTATTGGAACGGATGATGAACCAATTTCAAGAAAATACTATATGAAAAATAAAAAAACCTTACAATGTCTAGAAGAATATGATATATATGGTGATTATATACCCTATGATTATGCTATCTTTGCAGAAATAAAAAAACAAGCTGAAAAAAAAGGTATGAATGTAATCCCTTTATTTGGTTATGATTTATCCCTTAAAGATTGCAATCAATGTGATTGTATATTTTCAATCTATGAAGGGGTTTATTCTTTTATGGATGGAGGAATAGACCGATACAAAAAATATATGAACATACTTAAAAAAACAAATGCAACAGTTTTTCCTTCACAGAAAATGCAACAATTTATCATTGATAAACATAAATATATGAAATACCTTCAAGATAAAAAATATAATATACCACCCACAAAATTCATTGATCTATCAAGAACAACCCTAAAATCTATCTTAGATTTCATATCAAAAAATAATCTCACAGAAATTATTATTAAACCTGAATTAGGGGCCTTTAAAAGTGGTTTTAAAATTATTAAAAAACCAACAAAAAAGAATATAGAATCACAATTAAAAAAACTAAAAAAACAAGGCTATAAAAGACTCTTACTTCAACCATTCATCCCAGAGTTTAATAAGTTTGGTGAAATCAAAACATACTGGATTAATGGTAAAAATATCTATTCTTATAATCAACAATGGGAAGATGGTGAAGGAGTCTTTAAAGGTCAAGATAAAATAGAACCCGAATTACTTAGAGAATGTTTAGCAACAGGTAAAAAACTAATCAATGATATCTTTAAAGATCACGAAAAACTAATTCAATGTAGAATTGATTTTGCTTGTTGTATGGATAATGATAAAAGGTGCAGAGAGTTTTTTATTAATGAAATAGAAATCTGCCCAACTCTTGGAGACCATAATTATGAAGCAAATGGAGATGCCTGGAAATTAATCGCAAAAGAAGTCATTCATTTTTGCAATGTCTAATCTACCATTCTGTCCCTAAGAGTATAACATTCTCAAGAATATCTTCATAAATATTTACCTGATCCTTAGGATATCCCTTTCTATTTAGGAAATCTATTTTCGCTATTAATTTACGGATATAATTTTCTTTTTCATCTAATCCCATTAAAGATAAAATAAAATACCTTACCATATTTTCTATTCTTTCAGAAGATATATTCTTATTATAATTGGATTCAACCTTTTGTAGTTCACTACTACGTTGAGGAACCGTTTTTTTTTCTTTTATGATTGAACGAAATAACTCGATTGTCCTTCTTAGTTCAGTTTTGCCATCTCCATTATTCCCATAAATAATAACTTTATTCCTCAAAGGACTACGAATATGGTCCAAAATAACTTTATTATCCTCTTGGGCCCAACGGTAATAATTTGATAATAACTCAAATCGTGTCATCTTTTTAAATCCCCCTGAATGATTTATATCTTCTAGTTCATTCATATCTTCATAATTATTCAATTTCATTAACCCTAAGATATCACCTAGTATATAAAAAAGAACATCCTTCGAATAGTCATTAAATAATTCTCTTGGAAAAGAATTAATCATACCTGATATTGAATGTGAATTATTTGGTAATATAATATCATACGGTACCGTATATAATGTATTCAAATATACTTCTGTTAGATTATCTGTACAAGGGGTAATAATATCTTTGAATTTTTCATTTTTAATAAGTGATGGGTCTTCCCTTAATGACCTTTCAATAGATATACATTGAAATAAATCTATTGTTTGATGTTCATTGTATGCTTTTGTTAATTCATTTATTCCCTCCATTAAATGATGTATTTCAATTGTATCTCTTTGAACCTTACGATCCTCATCCTTTAAAGCATCCTTTATTAAAGAATGTTCTTTTAATTGTTGTTGATCTATAACAGGGGGTTTAATATTTAGATCATCCCCCTCCTTTTTCTTTAGCTCTTCACCAAGTTTATATTTTTCACTCCCCGTCACTCTATCAATTTTAGATTGACCTTCTTTTATTTCCCCGAGTTTATCATTTATCATACTTTTATGTTTTTTTATCTCTTTTTGAAATCCTTCACCCTTTAGTTTATCCTGATCAATTACATTTCTAGATACACTACTCATACTCCAATAATCTTCAGATTCCCCCTTCCTATCTTTAAATGGTTTTGATTTTAATCTATTATTTAATCCACTACTCATAATATATATATATAGTACTATATTATAAAGTATGTTTAAAAAAAATAAAAAAGGGGGGTCAGGAATGGAATTAAAAAATGAAATAGAAAAAATGGAAGAAGAATTTAGTTATGAAGAAATCTTAAAACAAGATAATGAGAGAAAAGAGAGAAAAAAAAAGGCCATCAAAGACCGTAAGTTAAGAGAAAAAAAATATAAAGATGATTGTTTACCATTACTTGCTTTATTAAAAGATCTAGTTGATAATAAAGTCATTACACAAAAACAGAATGAAGAATATGGTGAGAAGATTTACAAATATTTACCGAAATGTTCCATCGCTGGTGAAGGTTGTAATTATTGTAAAAATACAATTGACCCATTAAAAAAATTAGAAAAATCTAAATCTAAATCTAAATCAAGATCAAGATCAAGGTCAAGATCAAGATCAAGGTCAAGATCAAGGTCAAGATCAAGGTCAAGATCTGTGAAAAAAGGAGGGAGTAAATATAGATCTAAAAATAGAAGATAATAATAATTTAAATCTATATAGAAGAAATAGGGGTCTAAAAAAACATAACGATTCAATCATAACTCATACACATATACATTTTTAAAGGACTGCCGTTAAACCCTGATTATCATAAATAGTATTGATAGAATGATTATATCAGGCAACTATCTTATTACGGGTAAGTATGTATATGTTATGTTATAATTATTAAAAGGTATTCCTTTGAATAAAAATACCCAGACAATACTTTTGACTTTATACACGATTATGGTTGTGTCCACCAATAAAAGATAATTTAATAATTTTACTTATTTAACGCATTAATTTTTCACATTTTTTTTGATACAATTCTAAATTCATCTTCTTTACATTATGAATACTAGAATATCCTTTCTTATGATATTTTTTTATAAAATCATTTTTATCGCTTTCATTAGTAAAATGATCATCTGCGATACGTTTTAATAGATCCTGATTTTGAAGATGAATTATTCTTGAAAGAATTGAATTTTCCATATATTGGCTTATAGTGAAGTAAGGTTATAAAAATCAAATTTAATTATTCTGTATCCCCACTCCCACTATTACTTCCTTTTGCACTCCTGTAACCCGTCACAGCTGCCTGAGTTGTCTTCTTAATAAAAAAGTACCATAGTAAAAAGATACTCACTATTATACAAATGGGGAGTATGAAACTTAAAGAAAAACTAGATGACCATGCCCATCCCAAATCCCCCCAGCTACCTTGAATACAACTCTTTTTATCAACTGAAAGGATATATTCATCTTCACATTCTTCACAATCTTCACCATCTTCGGAGAATTCTTGACAATTTGGTATTGGGGTTGGAGTTGTAGATATTATAGAATTAAGTAAAGGATCCGTATTTAATGTATTATCTTCTGAAGAAAGACTACTTTTAATATCTTCAATCTCTTGCTTTACCCCTGATTCTAAATCATTCCAAAAAGTATTGTCATTTTTGGAACAATCATAATGACTATCAAAACCAGCTAATATTCTCATGAAAACTTCATCAGTATTTGCATCGTGTACTGGTCTCCCCCGAACTTTACAACCATCTGGTATTTCCTTGAAATATTTAAAACATCTGGATGCTTTCATATTTTCACACCCCTCAGCCTTATCACTATCACTCAACGCTCGTAGCTCCTGAAGCGTCTGGGTGCTGGCGGGATACATTTCTTCCTGTAGACAATCAGTGAAAGACCATGTAGGGTTATTACAAGTATATTCAATATCTGCATTATTACACCACCATTCATTAATTTTATCATAATCTTTAATTTTATTATTAGTATCTTTACATTCATTTATAAAATCGGCGCAAAACTCTCCACCCTCTTGATTGGGGGGTGGAGAACAAATGGTATTTTTTATCTTATTAATGGATACCTCGTTACTCAAGTATTCTAGTTTACAGGGAATTTCCGTATGGCCCAGTTCGCACGAATTCTTAGAAAAATGGTAATTCCCGATAAGATCGCCATAATTGAGATTGGCATGATCCCTACGTCTAAAGAAGTTAAACCCCCAAAAATCATTAAGAGTATCAAGCATTATTTCACCATTGGTATTTCTTGGTTCTACTCCCCCATCAATAAGGGGATATTGAAAACATTTTCTAAAATATTTAGATTCAGTATATTGTTCACCACTATTCACTTTATCATATAAGGATAAGGAACTACTATCATTTATTTCTCCACATCTTCCACCGCATTCCTCCCCAGCAATAGGTATTCCACCTTCGTTAAAAGTAGATATTGTACATTCTTCATCTTCTACACACATACCCGAATCGATACTTTCTCTTTCACATTCTGTCGGGGTAGTTATATGTGATGAACTACGATGGCAGCTCGGATTAAGTATACAATGGACGTGATCTTCTTCCGTAGTGTCGTCTTCATGTCCTTCAATGATATCACCATTATTATCATTACACACTAATGTAATAAATAATGCAACAATAATTACTATTTGAACGATTAATCTTGAATCTATTTTCATATATATAATATTAAATATATTATTTATTTAAAAAATATACAGTATTATGTCCTTTTGGGTAATAAAAATGAATTGATTTAGATGATTGTAGTGGCTTTATAGAATGATAACCTTTTTTATTATTAATATATGATAGATTCGGGGATTTATAAGTTGATATTTTTTTTAGTTCTAAATCACGGCTATATAAATATTCTTTTAATTTCCCATTAAATAAAAACATTAAACAACCTTTTGATGCATGATTATGGATGCTAGTCTGTTGATTTTTATTCCATTGGAAATAATAAATATCAATAAAAGGAAATGGTATGTATATTTTATTATATGAAGGATTTGTAAATATTTTAAATATCCTCATTTATAATATATATCTTTTTTTATAAATAATCCTTATATTATTTTTATTATTTTTATTATTTTAGAGTTGAATAATACTCTTTTAATATATTGGGTAAGAATGTAAAATATGTATTGATATCAATATGGTAAAGTATAACATCATCTGTTTCTATAAAATAATACCAATTAGTTGGTATTAACAAGATATCATTTTTTTGAAGTATTCTTTTATGTCCCCATTTTTTGACCATATCTTTCTCTTTGTGAATAATATCTTTTTCGTGTTTTGGATTAAATAAATATATCTTTGTTTCACCCGATAAAACACCCAAAATATTATAATTATGGTAACACCTTAATAAGTCAGACTGATGGAGGCCTTTATATATTGTCAAAGAATATTGTATAGGGAATAAATAAGTACTATTACCTAAAATAGATGTATCAAACCTAATATTTTCTGATATATTCAAGATATCAATTAATTTTTTATTTTTAAATATATTTATTACCTTATCTTCTTTTAAATTAAATGGTTCATTATCTAATGTAGGTGTTAATAAGGGGTCATATTTAAAAGAATGTTCCTTCTTAAATATCGTAGGGTTTAAAGATTGAATTGTTTGAACCATATCATTAATATTCTTTGATTCAATAATTAACCCATGTGTATTATATTTTTGAAGTTCAAGTAAATAGAATATAACTAAAATAATATAAATTAAAATAATTACTTTAAATATCAATTTAAACATATATAAAGGTTAATTATTATAATAATTTATAATTAACGGACTATAATGAGTAAGAAAGAAATTGGAAAAGTAAATTGGTTTGAGAGAAAGAAGGGGTATGGATTTGTAAATATCATTGATCCAGAATCTGAATTATATTCGCAAGATGTATTTGTGCATTTTACATCTATTAATTGTGAAAATAGTTTTAAGACATTGTATCCCGGTGAGATTGTATCATTAGAGGTACAAGAAGATAATGACACGGATAAAAAATATAAGACTAGTAACATTACTGGATTGTTCGGCACTAAGTTAATGGTTGATAATGAAAAATATATGATTAAGGTTCTAAAGAGACGGGATAATAATGAAGATAATAAAGCACCTTTAGAAGGTGCTGATGATGGCGATGCTGATGATGGCGGTGCTGATGCGCATTAATTATTCTCGATTAATTGTAATACCACCCATACTTGAAAACATATAAATATCTTTAAGGAGTTGTTTTTTATTACTCTTAACTTCAATACCTTCTTTAATTAATTCTTTTTTTATTTCTTCATTAGACATTTTATCTACCTTTTCAATTACAGTATCAATATTTTTATTTTTTTGAGGATAACATCTAAATGATATCCTTCTTGATTTAGTATGTTTTTTATTAATTCTTCTCCTCTTCGAGGAAATTTTTTTTTTCTTATGATTTCTACTTCCAATAGATTTTTTATGGAGTACACGGTTGAGTAGTTCCTCCTTAGAATTATTTTTCTCCTTAGGAACGACAGGTTTCTTAAGCGCTTCGGCTTTCTTAGGAACGACAGGTTTCTTAAGCGCTTCGGCTTTCTTAGGGGATAATTGTTTCTTAGGGGATAATTGTTTCTTAGGGGATAATTGTTTCTTAGGGGGATCAGGTTTTTTGTAAAATTTAGGGTCTTGTGTTTTTAACTGTATCTTAATTTTTTTTTTAAAAGAATTAGATTGTTTAAGGCTTGGTTTTTTATTCTTATTTCTTCTACTCTTCTTTTTTTTAGACTTATTTAAAAAATTAGAATATGTTTTAGAGAATGATGGAGGAGTCCTTGACCCCTTTCTCTGATTAACTTTAATCTTTCCATTATTTAGTTGGCTACTAATTGCGCTATCCATAACTAATAAGATGTATATATATATTATCTTATAAAATAAAAATATAATTATATCTATTATTTCCCTTTATTCTTTTGGTATTCATTGATTTCTAATATGATGCGATTCTTACATAATTCATTATCTCTGAAAATATCAATACATATATTATTAATGAATAAGTCCCCTATATAATCATCCTTCATTATTTCTTTCATTGATGAAATTAAGAATTTCCGTACATGGTCCTTCTTTTCCGTATAAATTGATGAAACAACTGAATCAATATCTTTTGAAGGAATTACTTCTAATTTATGTTCTTTTAAATACTGATTATAATTCTCCTTTACATAAAAGAGAATTAAATCTTGAATCAGTTTTTGAGCAGCTATACTATTTGAAGACATTAATAATAATACTAATAATAATATTTATTTAAATAAGTTTAATCATAAAAAATAAAAACTAAGAAATAAAAATGTTTGGTATAAATTATATTAAATTATCAATATGGTCATCAATATATTATTTTCAAGAAGAAAAGTCTGAAATTATCTTTAAGATAATCCTTAAAAATATTAAAGAATGTGGTTGTGTTGCAATTAAATTTACTCAATGGTTACTTCCTAAGATTGAAGCAATCTATGATATTGATATTCAAGGAGAAGACTACAAATGGTTTAATGATCTAGAAGATATCTATGAAAATTGCAATATCCATGATATAAAATATACGGAAAAAATCTACAAAAAATCCTTTGGAACTCCCTTATTCAAAGATTACGAAGTCATTAATGTAATTGCATCAGGAAGTATGGGTCAAGTCTATAAAATAAAAGATGATAATACAATCTATGCTATGAAGGTCCTCCACCCCGATGTAGAGAGTGACTTATTATTCATTAAAACACTTGTAAATATTATCTATTATATCCCTTATCTAGGAAGCCTACTAAGATATTATATACCTCTTGATATTAATGATTTTATTAAAGATTTTAGGATTCAATCAAACTTAATCAATGAAGCAAATAATTGTTTGGCTTTTTACAATATCTATAAAAATAATGATATTATCATTATACCAACAATATATAAAGTATCAAAAGATATTATAATTATGTCATATGAAGAAGGTGAATCATTTGATAAATGTGATCTATCTGATTATAATAGATATAAAGCGATTGCTCTAAATAAACTATTCGTAAAAAATAACGAATATACTCACGGTTTAATGCACGGTGATTTACATAAAGGAAATTGGAAAATAAGAGAGGAAAATGGTTTATTGAAATTGATTATTTATGATTTTGGTTTTTGTTGGAGACTTCCTGATTTTTTAGTTGATCATATTCAATTTATTGATAAATCATTTATTTATCCAGATAAAAATATAGATGATTTTATAAAATCATGTTGGATATTCTGTGAAAATAAAACATCTATTGAAAATGTAAAAGAATGGGTAATGGAAATAAAAAAAGAAAATAAAGATCTTGATTATGACGATCCTATACTCCTATTAAAATTAATTATTAAATCCTGTCGTATAGGGGGGTATCTAATTAATTCATTTATATTGCAAAGTTTAATAATCCATACTCAACTCTGTGGTAATTATGAAAAATATGGTGTTACAGCGAGGAAAGATGAAAATGATGATTATTATTCTAGAAAAATATATGATCTGATTAATATTTGTGATACTTATCAGATATGTGAAGGATATTCATCTTTATTGAAATCGGAATGTGAAAAAAAGAAAGATTTATTTGAGAGTATTGAAAATGACAATCAATTTAGTAAATACCCTCTATTAAAAAAACTCGCATTAAATGAATCATAATTTTTTTTTGATTGTTTTTTCAGTATAATTTATTTCAATATAGTCTTTTAACATACTAGATGAAACTGTTATAAAAAATACTAATGGTAAATAAAGTATTAGTTGATAAATATCCATTGATAACCTTATTTCTTTTTTTCTTAAATAATTTAAATTTGAAATTATTTAAGATTATCAGCCACAAAATAATTAATACCCATGGAAAACTTGGATACTGATGGTATTATTCAGTCATATTTTAATAAAAAGAATATAATTGTTGACCATCAAATTAGTTCATATAATTATTTTATTGAGTCTATATTACCACAAATCATTTCTCATTATTTCCCTGTAATTGTTAAGTTTAATGATGAAAATTGCGCAATAAAAAGTGTTTCGTTAAATGCAATAAATGTACGGATTGGAAAACCTATGTTAATAGAAAATAATGGATGTTCGAAATTAATGACACCAAATATAGCGAGAATAAGAAATGGTACGTATATATCCCAGATTATTGTTGACTTTGAGTCTCAAATCAATATTCAAGAAGGAGATGTTACTGTGAACCTTGAGAAGAATATTATACCAAATATTATTTTCGGAAAAGTACCTATTATGGTTAAATCAAAATATTGTATCTTATCTCAAAAAGGGAATAATGAAGAATGTCAATATGATTTAGGAGGATACTTTATCATTAATGGAAATGAAAAAGTTATTATTTCACAAGAAAAGATCGCAAATAACTTAATTCAAGTCTTCAAAAACCCCAAAAATTATTCAAAGTATTCACATATTTGTGAAACAAGATCATTGAATGAAAATACTTTTGGAATCCCAAAGGTTATCTCTATTAAAATAACTAACCGTGATGATTTCTATAACAATAATATAAGAGTAATGTTACCACACATGAAGTCAGAAATCCCTATATTTGTATTACTAAGGGCATTAGGATGTCAAACAGATAAAGATATTGTTTACCATATTATTGATAATGATAAATCAACAATGGATGAAACAATCCTCAAGGTTCTAAAACCATCGATTGATGAAGCAAAAGAAATTAAAACTGAATCGGAAGCTATTATTTATATTAGTAAACATATTAACAATAATACTTATTATACACAAAATGATGAAAAGAAGATCTCCTATGTGAAAGATTGTATTATGAAAGAATATTTAAACCATTTAGGTGATGACAATCAAAAGAAAATATTCTTTACTTGTTATATGGTTAATAGACTCATTAAATGTTATATGGGTACTATTCCACTAGATGATCGTGATAGTTATATAAATAAACGTTTTGAAACACCAGGATACTTACTCGGTAATCTCACTTTTCAATGTATCCATAAGATTACAAAAGATATTAAGAATTTTATCACAAAAGAAGTAAATGGAGGACTATGGAACCTTAATAAACAATACAATGAAATTATCAATGAAATTAATATTCATAAGATAATCAAATCCTCATACTTAGAAAATATCCTTAAAGGGGCTCTTGCAACGGGAAATTGGGGAATGAAGGTGAATGCGAGTAAACAGGGTGTATCACAAGTACTGAACCGTTTAACTTATCCAAGTACTATATCCCATTTGAGGAGAGTTCAAACCCCTTCGGATAATACAGGAAAATTAATTCCACCCCGAAAACTTCACGGAACAGCATGGGGATATATTTGTCCAACCGAAACACCCGAAGGTCAGGCAGTTGGTATTGTTAAAAATCTATCAATGAATTGTGAAATATCAGTGACTTGTACATCTGAACCAACTCGTTTCTATATTGAAGATTGTATCATTCCATTCCATGAAATAGATATCTATCAATGTAATAAATTAGATTTTTGCAAAGTATTTGTCAATGGAGATTGGATAGGATTTACTGATAAACCAAAGGAAATTATAAAAATTATTAAATTGAATCGTATGAATGGTAACATTAATATCTATATATCAGTCTATTGGAATATCATCGACCATACAATTAA
>MDTG01085321.1_pt1 | contig 14548 bp, 13 predicted proteins | sample 811421 | NCBI WGS metagenome assembly MDTG01 (sample SAMN05326645, study PRJNA326480) | marine metagenome | isolation source: seawater | place: Pacific Ocean: South East | collected 2011
GTAACAGTAATTGACAATCCAGTTGAGATTGTAAGACCGTTAGCAGTAGTTGTTGATAGACCGAAGGCTACAGAACTACCGATATGTACGTTTCCTTTGTCGCCAGAAGTAGATTTGCTAACATAGTTAACAGAACCAGAACCAGAAACGGAAACATCTGCATATGCGCTTCCAGCAAGTGAAGCTGCGATAGCAGATACTAAGTAAGTAAGTTTTTTCATTATTACTTTTCCTTTCTTTGTTAAGTTTTAAGTTTTTAATTAAAAACTGAATTAAAATTACCGATTTTCAATAAAGTTGGTATGGTTATGTTGAAAATATTATAAAAATTTTATTTATGTTGCAAAAAAGCAACATGTAAAAACTTACATTTTAGACCAATATTCTCTTTGATTATCAAGATCTTTGAAAAATGACTCTTTAAAGTCAATAAAATCAGGTTTTTTAATGGAAGTATCATAAATTTCTTTTGTGACTTGTTGGAAACTTGCCGTGTATCCAAAGTGTTTTTTTCTTTTTTCCTCGTCATACTGGCCTTGCAGACCACAATATTTCCATAATTTAGGAATTATAGAGCCCTTATCTCTAATAAGACTCTCATAATTGACATCAAATAAAGCATTTTCTCCATCTATTTCTTTCCAACATTTTAAAAGATATTCATAGTTTGCATATTCCATAGCAATTCCAAAAAAACTTGAGGCAAAAAATACGTTAATGGAAAAATTTTGTTTAAAAAGAGATATGGCATTATCCCAAGGGTCTCTGTAACAATTAATAAACTTTGCTCCTGGTAGAGCTAATTTTATAAATTTATAGAAAAGATAATTTTCTGGAAGCTTATCTATAAAGTTTTTACTATCGCCGCGTTGTAAAGATATATTTTCAAGATATCTATCACCTAAATCTTCAAAAAAATCAGCGTCAAGATCAATTTCAAGATTATCTAAAGTTTTGGCAGTTTGATGGAGCTGAAGAGAAAAAAAAGATTTTTCACCTCCTGCAGTAGTATCTTCTGCAGTAGCTAAGATTGACTCAACTAAGGTCGTCCCAGACCGAGGAACGCCAATAACAAAAATTAATCCATTACCTTTACTAGGTTCAATTTTTTTTGATATAATAGATGTATCAAATTTTTCGAAAAAATTTGCAACTTGATTTGTTGTTCTTTGTCTAACGAAAAGTGACTCTCTTTGCATATCGGCAATGAGTTGATTACCCTTTATGTAATTTTCCTCAGATTTTTTTTGGTCAATACCGGCATAGTACTCACCTAAGATAAAATGTGCTCCTGAGAGATAAGTATTCCTATCGAGTTTTCTTGTAAGCTCTTCACCCTTTTGTAAAACCTGATTAACAATATCAAGATAATGATCGCTTATTAGGTTTTTATCTACTCTTAAAAGTTTAATTAATGTGTTTTGATCGTAGGTATTTTTATGAAGGTTATTTGCATAGGTAATGAATTCATCAATTTTATTTTGAGCTAATAAAATATCACCATATAGTTTTACCAGTTCTGTTGCACTATCATAAAATAGTTTTGAGTCAAACCCACCCCTAAGATTAATTGCTTTAGTGGCATTAGTCTCAGCATCAGCAAATTTACCTAACATAAAATAAGTCGTAGCTAAGTTTTGGTAAGCTGAAGGATGTTCTGGGTTGATGTCAATTGCTTTATTACAAAATTCTTTGGATTGAGTATAAAACTGAACCTTTGTAAACAGATAAGAAAGGTTTAATACAACCTCATAATCATTTTTATTCTTTTCATAACATCTTTCAAAGCATTTGAGTGCAGCATTATATCTTTTTTGGGCAAGAAAACATAAACCTAACATCTTATTAAGATCAAAACTTTTAGGGTTTTGGTGATATATTTTTTTAATCTCACCCTCAGCTTTAAGAAAATTGCCACTATTAATGAGTTCAATTATTTTTGACAAAGATGTATTCATGATTTAACTATATACCGAATGATTTTTACTAAAATAAAGTTAAATTACAATATCAAACTCATTGACGACCTAATTAATAACAAAAATTATAATGAAATTTCAAGTTTAATTTTTGAGACTAGGAGCAATCCCAACCTCTTCTATGGTCTAATTGAATATTTGTATTCTAATTACTTTACAAAAGAAAATATTCTTACATCTTTCCCGCACAAATTTATATGGATTACTAGCTACGATAAATTAGATACAAAACCACTGAATGATTTTTTAAATTTTTATTTAAGTAAAAATAATAATAATTATATCCAAGAAGATTATGCAACTTTGTTATCAGATATTACGTCAAAATTACAATTAACTAATATTCCTAAAAATGTCGAATTTGATTTTGTTATTCAGAACTCTGATTTATTGCAATCCATAATAATGTTTTATAAATGTAAAGATTATTATTTTTTGACGACACAATCTGCATTTTTTGAAGCTCCAGTTAATAAATTTTTGATATATCCTCAAACTACTCTTACTTATTTCTCTGTTTTTCGAAATCCACTAAGTCTTTATAACCGTTTTAAAAGAAATGCTTCCAATCAACAAGAGGCTTTGAATAAATTAATTAATTTTGACCTAGATGCAGAACAAGATTTGATTAAAAATAACAATTCTTATTCAATTATAGAAAATAAACAAAGCTGGGGCGTACATGCAAAGTCTTGGATGGATGAAAATGTAAAAAATTCTTATCGGGGTAAACAAATATTATATGAAGATTTAATCGCATCCCCCTATGAAACATTTGTTGAAGTTATTTATCATTTAAAACAAAGTGGCGTGAATATTGATATAGACCACGATTTAATAAAAACCTTTATAGATACATATAATTTCATAGACGAACCTGATGATATTGAAATATCTAATAACGACAAAAAAATTATCTCAAATAGTATAGATCCTTATATTCTCAAAGAGTTGAATTATAATTTTTGAGCATAAACAAAGAGAACTTAGCGCAAATAATTAATGAGCTGAGTTTATTCAACACAGCTGAATTATTAGTCGTTACCAAAAATCGGTCTAAAAACGATATCATTGAATTATTAAAATTGGGCTACTTTTCTTTCGGTGAAAATAGAGTTCAAGAAGCAGTCTTAAAATACACCGATGAATTAAGAAATAATTTTACAAAATTAAAACTACACTTGATTGGGCCACTTCAGTCAAACAAAGCAAAAATTGCTTTAGAAACATTCGACGTTATTCAAAGTATAGATAGAACAAAAATTGTAGATACGATAACAGATATTTTGAATGATAAATCAAATGTGAGAACAAAAGACTTCTTTATTCAAGTCAATATTGGTAAAGAAAAACAGAAATCGGGTATTTATCCTGAAGATATAATGGATTTCTATCAATATTGTAAAAAAAAAAAAATGAATATTAAGGGGTTAATGTGTATCCCCCCAAACGACTTTAAACCTGAGAAATATTTTGCAGCTCTAAAAGCTATTAAAGAAAAATTAAATAGAAATTTATTATTGAGTATGGGCATGAGCCAAGATTATGAGGTAGCATTAAAATTTGACTCAAATATCATTAGGGTTGGGTCTAAAATATTTTCATGAATTTTTTTGTTTATATTTTATCCTTTTTTTTAATTAATTTTTCAGCAAATGCTTTGTCAATCAAATGCCAATTTGAAGAAGTCCATCAAAATGGTGATATAAATCAAGGTATTTTTTTTTTAAGGAATGAAGAATTACGTTATGAGTATTTTGATGAGAAATTATTTACAATTTTATATGCTAACAAAAAACTTTTCGCAGTGGAAAATACCGAATACAGAAAAGCCCAACTTTTAGAAAACCAAGACTCAATTATAATCTCTTTATTAAATATATATAAGGATTTCCCTGACATTAAGAAATTATATCAGATAAATAATGGTGAATTAATTATAGAAAAAAATAACAATAATTTTATTAAAAGAATTGGAATACTCACAAATAAGATGAATCTTTCAATATATTTTTATGATTGTCTCGAAATTGATTTAAATGAAGAATTATTTGATTTTAACCCATTTATTGAATATGTATCTAATTAAATCTAAAGACTCATTCTTTAAGGAAACAATTTTAAATTTACTTTTACAAAAAAATTTTCCAATTAATACTGATAATAAATATAGAATTTATGGAACAATAAATTTTAAATTTTCGCAAGATATTCTTAGTATCAAATATGAAAATGATGTTTTAAATTTAAATATCCCAACAGATTTTAACAAATTATGGAATGGTCTTTATAATTTATTATTAAATCATAAGATTATTTTAGATGGCCTTGAATATTTCCCCTTAAAAGAGGAGATGATTTTTAATAATCATAAACTCAAGCTTAGAAACACGCACAATCAAATTCTTAAAATAATTATACAAAGTAAAAATTATTCAATAATAAAAGAAGATTTATATCAGAGTATTTGGCCCCTAGATAAAGAAATACAAATTAATAAGCTTGATACACATTTAACAAATTTAAAAAATTTACTTAAAGATAGTTTTAATTACGATTTAAAGTTCAAAACAAATTCTGGCGTTTTAACTTTCATTTTTGATTAATATATCTCTTTTGCCAACATGATTTGGTGGAGATACAACACCTCTTTGCTCAAGTGTTTCCATAATTCTTGCCGCTTTATTATACCCAATTTGAAAATTCCTTTGTAGAAAGCTTGTTGATGCTTTATTAGTTGATTTAATTAGATCAATTGATTTTGAAATAAGTTCTTCGTCTTCATCATTTAATTGTTCAAAATTTTCATTATTATTTTTTATAATTTCATCCAATTCTTTTAAGTATTTAACTTTTTGGCTTCTTTTTATTTCTGAAATCAATTTATTTACTTCGCTATCTGAGATGAACGCAGATTGATATCTAATAAGATTTGAACCATTTTTAGTCATCAGCATGTCACCATTACCCAACAATTGTTCAGCTCCAATTTCTCCTAAAACTGTTCTACTGTCATATTTACTAGCTACTTGAAAGCTTACTCTCGAAGGAAAGTTTGCTTTGATGCTTCCTGTGATTATATCTACACTTGGTCTTTGGGTCGCCATAACTAAGTGAATCCCACATGCTCTAGCCATTTGAGCAAGTCGTTGGACATAATGCTCAACTTCTTTGCCTGCTGTCATCATGAGATCTGCCATTTCATCTATAAAAACTACAATGTAAGGCATAGGATCTGATGCTTTTAAATTATAACCCTCTAGGCTTCTAGTTCCCTCCTCATTCATTAAAGAGTATCTTCTCTCCATCTCTTTGCAGACCCATTTCAAAGCAATAATTGCCTTTTTAGGCTCAGTGACCACAGGTGTTAATAAATGAGCAATATCATTATAAACACTTAATTCGAGCATTTTTGGGTCAATAAGTATAAGCCTTAATTGATCAGGAGAAAATTTGTATAGCAAACTGGCAAGTAAAGTATTAATGAAGACGGATTTCCCAGACCCTGTTGTCCCCGCAACAAGCAGGTGAGGAGTCTTGCTTAAATCAATAACTTCAATATTTCCAGAAATATCTTTACCTATACATAACGGAATTTTATGAACTGAATTTTTAAAATTCTCATCGCTTAATAGTTCTTTAATTTTAACACCCTCTCTATAATCATTAGGGACTTCTACTCCAAGGTATTGAGTTCCAAATATCTGAGATATCCTCACAGCACCCACGCCCATACTTCTTGAAATATCATCAGCTAAATTAATTATGGTATTAATTTTAATTCCAGCAGCGGGTAGTATTTCATAAAGTGTTACAACCGGTCCAGCCTTTACATTTTTTACAGTAATTTGAATATTAAAATCTTCAAAAACTTTTTCTAGAAGTGAAGATCTCTCTTTAATGTTGGATTGATTATTTCTCTTAGAAAGACTATTTGATTCATTGTCTAAAATATCAAGTGAAGGAGAATGATAGGATGGATTACTATTTTCTTGATCGTCTGAAACCCTATTTTGGCCTCTAGATACTTCACTTTGCTCGTAATCATTTAAACGCATATTATTTTTGATAATAGGATCTTTTTTTATTTTTAAATTATGCTCGTAAATTTTTTTATTCTCACGATTAAAATTGAAATTAAATTTTGGTAGTCTTATAAAAATGAATAGTTTTTGTGACAAACAAAATATTATAAACCCACAAATAGATATCAAATAACTTAACCATTGTTCAGCATGATAGGAAAATAATTTAAATGATATTGTGCCCCAAGTATTGACTTGATCAATGAAAACAAACTCCCATTCCCAATAAAAAAATACTTGAGGAATAAGAACTATACTTAAAATCATCAGAAACATCCTGATAAAAAAATATTCAAATTTTCTATTTGTAAATGCATATATTGAGCTAAGTAATAAAAAAAAAACTATTAACAAACTCATTATGCCAAATGAATAAATTACAAAACTGGCTAAATAAGAACCAATATCACCTAGAGCATTAGAGCTTACTTTAGAAGTAGATGTTAAAAATGAATTGTCGTTGATATCAAATGTTAAAATTGATAAAAAAAGTACTGTAGATAGCAGTAAATAAAACGATCCTATAAACCAGCGCGTAATATTGCTCATTTTTTCTTTAAGAATGGCCGGAATAAATTTATTGTTCATTTGATTAATATATGTGTGTAAATGAAAAATAAAATATTTAAATATGATTTTCTAATTGTTGGTGCTGGTTTAATTGGTTGTTTAACTGCAATCGCGTTGTCTCAAAAAAAATATAAAGTTCTAGTTATCGAAAAAAATAGAAAATTAATAAAAGATCATAGAACATTAGCGGTAAATGCAAACTCTAGAAAATTTTTGAAAAATCTGGGATTATGGAATGAACTAAAAAATGAAGAAGAGCCTATAAATAAAATAATTATTAAAGATCTAATTAATTCAAATAATTTAACTTTTCAAAACCCCAAAGAAAGCATGGGAAGTGTTATTTTCAATAATAAACTTTTAAAAATTTGTAGAAAATATTTAACTGAAAAAAAAATTTTATACCAAGGGCTGGATTTTGACTTATTAAAAATTGAGCCTAATTCTGAAATTTATATAAAAAATAAATTATATCTTTTCAAAAAGATTGTTTTATCTTTGGGTAAAAATTTCGATAGTAATATTAACTTAAAAAAAACTAATTTTAATTCAAATCATCATGCTTATGTTGGTTTTTTAAAACATAGTAAATATCATGAACAAATAGCTTATGAAATTTTTACACCTGATGGACCTTTAGCTATTTTGCCTTCTCCCAACCATGAGAAAAAAATTTCTACATTTATTTATTCAACTCATAAAAAAATGAGCCTTAATAGCTTATCAATTTTAATTAAAAAAAACTTTGAATTAACTCATGGTAAAATAAATTTGGATAAATCTCTAAGTTTTTTCTCTATATCTCCTCATCTATCTCAATCAATAAAAAAAGATTTATTGTTAATTGGTGATACTTTTCATTCTATTCATCCAGTTGCCGGACAAGGATGGAATTTGGGAGTTAAAGATATTCAAGAATTGATTTACTGTCTTGATCAATTTGGTATTGAAAATTATAGTTTTGATAAAATTTACTCTTCAAAAAGAACAATTGAGAATTTTAGTTACTTAACATTTACAAGTGTAATAAACCGATTATATAAAAAAAATAATTTTTTTTCTAAAATTCTTATTAATTCTAGTTTTTTCTCTCTCAATAATTTGCCATATTTAAAGCATGCTTTTATTAGGCAAGCCATGGGTAAAAATAATTTAATTTAATTGATTTGAATTATTGTTACTTACCACCTGGAAGGTATTCAAATCAAGTATTGAGTTAATGGTATCTACTCTCGAAATTAGATTAGGAGACTCCAAAATTGCCTGTTTATCTAACTTATTGAATGGGGCTAACATCGCAAGTGTTGATAGTAGTTGAAGATTAGATGTCTCAGAGAGAACATCCTTGTCAATTTCCAATTTTTTCATTTTAAAAAAATTTTCGTATTTCGTTATGAGATTTGTTCGATCAATTTGAGGTTCCACAGAATTTAAATCATCAGAATAATCATGGAAGTTAACCTTTCCTTGGTAGTAGCCTTTGGGGGTAAGCTCTCTTTCTTCTAATACAAATCTGCATACACCTTCTAGGTTTAAGACCACTCTATAATCAGGAGTCTCAATAAATGATGTAATCTTACCTATGCACCCCATCATAAACAATTCATTGTTATTATTCTTTGGTTGAATAACGCCAATCAATCGGTCTTTCTTTAGGCTTTCGAAAGCCATTTCTAAATATCTTTCTTCAAAAATATTAAGGGGTAATTTTCCAAAAGGTAGAAGCAAGACATTATCTAAAGGAAATAATGGTATTGATGTAGATAGTTGGTTTGGCCTAACTTCAAATAGCTTTTTAATTTTTTCTTCCATTATTTAAACATTAAAGATGATAACTTTTTTCGGGCCTCTATAACATTTGGATCATTAAAACCTAACAGATCAAAGTATTCTAGAAGTTTTTTTTTAGCCGCTTCCTCATTCCATTTAGGATCATCACCAAAAAGAAGGAGAAGCTCATTAAATCCTTTTTCAATTTCATTTGATTACAAAAGTTTTTTTGAATATTCAAACCGCAAATCCTTGTTATTTGAATTGGCATTTAATTTATTTTCTATATCTTTTAATAAAAAAGAGTCATCTTCTCTATTTAAATTTTCTAAAAATTTTTTAATTTTTGTTATTTCTGGATTTTTTAATATTGAGTCATCTAGTGAGCCCATAAACTCTTGAACATCATCAAATTTTTTAAGTTGGACAAGGCATCTTAAAAGTCCAGAAATAATTTTTGGATTTCCAGGATCCAAAGATATTAAATTTTCATATATTTTTTGAGCCTCTTCATATTTTAAGCCCTTAAAAAGCTGATCAGCTTCTTCTAATAGTTTAGGGACTTCATTGCCAGGCATACTATCAATTAATTTATCAATCATGGCTTCAATTTTGCTTTCTGGCTGGGCTCCTTGAAAAGCATCAATTGGTTTTCCATCAACAAAGCCATATACGGTTGGAATGGATTGAATATTCAATTGTGCCGCAATACCTTGATTTTCATCTACATTAATTTTTGCAAGTATGACTTTACCATTTTTTTTATTTATAATTGTTTCTAGGAGGGGCGTTAATTGTTTACAAGGTCCACACCATGGAGCCCAAAAATCAACAACCACAGGAATTGTTTTGGATTTTTCAACAACATGGTCGATAAATTGTTCTTGGTTAATATCAACTATATTACTCATGAATTTTAAATAATTACTAATTTATAATATTCAATGATTATTATATCATAAAATTTCTACTAAAATAAATGACTTCAAATATAAAAGCTCTTCTCCAACAAGGTTTAAATATGTTTAATGAAAATAAATTTGAGGATGCAAAAAGAGTTTTTAAGCAAGTTTTAGATCAAGAAAAGAATAGTTTTGAGTCCTTGCATGCCCTTGGTGTGATTTATGGACATCAGGGCAATCATACAAAAGCAAGTGAGTATTTTTTTGACGCTTACAAATTGAAGTCCAATGATCTGACATTGAATATTAATTTAGCTAATTCATTAATAGAATTAGGAGACAATAAAAATTCATTATTTTTTCTAGATAATGCCATTAAACTAAACCCCAAATTATCTTCAATTTGGTACTTTAAAGGTGTCGCATTAAAAAATTTAAATGATTATGAACTTGCAAAAAATTGTTTTAAACAATCATTAGTTTTAGATAAATATAATGACAAGGCATATTTTAATTTAGGTTCGATATATAGATCAACAAAACAATTTGATGTAGGAATAAAATTACTAGAGGAAGCACTTAATTTATTTCAATCACCACAGATATTAGAAGTTTTTTTCACAAATCTTTCTAACTTACATTTAGATAAAAAAGAAAACCAATTTGGTGAGGATTATAGTATAGTTAAGGAATATTCTAATAAGGCGCTATCAATTAATTCAAAAAATTATATTGCTCTCAACAATCTTGCTATGAGTAATATGTTTGAGAAGAAATATGATTTAGCAGCAATTCAATTAGCAAAAGTTGTAGAGATAAATCAAAATTTTGCTCCTGCTTTTAGGAATCTTGGTACTTTAAATAATCATTTAGGTAATTTCAAAAAGGCTGAAAAAAATCTTAAATCTGCAATTACTATAGAGCCATCAGATGTATCAAAAAACTTTTTATTGTCTGAGGTATTGTTACACCAAAATAAGTTTTCAGAAGCTTGGAAATATTATGAATATCGTTGGGAAGATACAGGGGGACAAACCTTAAAAGTAAAGCCAAATTTTACTAAACCTATGTGGAATCCATCTTTGGGTTTCAATATAAATTTAGTTATTTGGGCAGAACAAGGCTTAGGCGATATGCTTTTGTTTTCTTCAATTATTCCAGAATTAGTTAAAAAATTTAAGAAGATCTATCTTTTAATTGATAAAAGACTTTGCAGGCTCTTAGGTGAATCAATTCCTGGACTTCTTGTGATAGATTTTTCAAAACCAATTGATGAAAATTTTTTTGATTATCAAATACCCTTATGTTCTTTGGCGCTGTTCTTTAGAAATAGTGAAGAGGATTTTCTGGTTCCAAAGCCATTATTAAAAATAAAAAATCAAATTAGCATAAACAAACAAAAAAAGCTTCGATGCGGCATTTCTTGGCAAAGTAAAGGAGGCTTAAAAAGTGATAAAAAAAATATAAGCATAGAGGCTTTACATCCAATATTAAAAATTAAAAATATCGATTTCTTTGATATTCAATATACTCCAGACAGCCAAGAAAATATTGATTACAAATTAAAAAATAATATTAATTTTGAAAAACCCTCAGGCTTAGACACATTTAATGATATTTATGGTTTAGCGCAGTTTATCGATAGTTGTGATTTTATTGTATCAACTAGTAATACAAACGCACATCTTTCTGCATCTTTGGGTAAACCTACATATTTATTACTTCCGAAAGAGTATGGAAGGTTATTTTATTGGGACAATGATAAAAATAATAAAAATTTATGGTACCCCAGTATTGTCAAATTTAATCAAATTAAACAAGGTGATTGGTCTGAACCAATTTTGCAATTATCAAAGTTTATAAAAAAAACACTAGAAGGTTATAAGTTTAAATAATTATATCCATTCCAGAATGCTTTAGTTTCAGGTAGATTTAAAGAACAATATTTATATGTTTCATAAAATATAGGAGCAATTTGTTTTGTAAGATCTTTATTTATTGTTTCATTACTAGATATATTTATTTTTTCATTTACAAAATTTGGAAGTTTTATTTCCAGAAAGTCTTCTAATTTTGTTTTGATTGTGTTTAATTTAAAGTCCTCATATAGCAATATAAGATATTTATTTTTGTCAAAATTATTCCTAAGAATTTCAATAATTTGTTTGTAATTAGTTCTAAATGCAGCGTCACCACTTTTGACGTACTTAATCATAGCTTCTTGGACTGGTAAATTATAGTCAACACTTTCAATAATCTCTTCATATTTTATTTGATCATTTGCTGTAAGTCCCTTTTTTTTGAATTTAGATTTTAATGCACTCCAACATCTATCAATGGGATCTCTTAAAATAATAATAAATTTACAATCAATATCATTTTGATGAAAACTATCATCAATGTATTTTAGTGTTTCAGCTTTAAGTCCAATATACTCTGGGGTTATATCAAATGAAATTTCTTTGTTTTTTGATTTTAAGAGAAAATCAAAATATTCAAAGTATTTTTGAGGATTGTTCTGTAATTCCATTCTGAACCCTTTAACCAAAATAATTTTATTTAAAATATCTATTTGATTATTTTTCACACATTTTTTTACTATTTTATCATTTTGAAAGGTTAAAAATTCAGGATTAAATATTCTCCACCTTTTACAAAGGTCAATTTCTAATGCATCCCAAATATGTAATTCTTTTATAAAAGGAGTGATAGATTCATGATATTGAGACAACAAATTAAACAAAAAAGTTGTCCCTGATCTTTGGGCCCCTAACCCTAATATAAATTTTTTCATTTTATTATAATAAAATTTGACAATTTAAAATAAATTAAAATTTATCAATAGAAACTCTCAAATAAAACAATTGTTTGTTAAATATTTATTTCTGGATTTTAATTAAAATTAAGCTTTATATGTATATATGAAAATTGTAGTTGCAGGAGGTGATGGATTTTGTGGTTGGGCTTCAAGTTTGAGATTGGCTAATGCTGGCCATCAGGTTCTTATAATTGATAATCTAAGTAGAAGAAAAATAGATTTAGATTTAAAAACAAAATCTCTCACACATTTATACTCAATTACAGATAGGGTAAAGGAGGCTAACAAATCTATTGGCAATATTTTTTTTAAAGAGATAGATATAGCTAAAAATTATTATGATCTTTTTAAAGAGATAAAGAGTTTTAATCCGGATGTTATTGTTCACTTTGCTGAGCAAAGATCAGCACCTTATTCAATGATTAGTGAATCAGAAAGGCGTTACACCATAGAAAATAACATTGCCTCAACCCAAAATTTACTTTCGTGTATTGTAGATATCAACAAAAATATTCACTTTGTTCATTTAGGCACAATGGGTGTTTATGGCTATGATATTAAGTATGGAAAGATACCCGAAGGATTTTTAGACATCACTATTAATGAAACGAGCAAAAAAGATAAAATTATTTATCCTCCAAACCCTGGAAGCATTTATCATTTAACTAAAGTTTTAGATCATCAAATAATGCAGTTTTATAAAAAAAATTGGAGTATCCCCATCACAGATTTGCATCAGGGAATTGTATGGGGTGTACAAACATCTGAGACTAATGGAAATGAAATTTTAATTAACAGATTTGATTATGATGGGATATATGGAACTGTATTAAATAGATTTATAGTTCAGGCATTAAATAACCACCCAATTACAGTTTATGGTAATGGCGGGCAAACCAGAGCTTTTATACACATTGATGACACAGCTGAGTGCATAAAAATTGCAATTGAAAATCCCCCCACTTCAGAAAAGGTGAGGGTGTTGAACCAAGTGTCAGAGACTCATTCAATAATTGATTTAGCAGAAATAGTCTCAAAAAAATTTGATGGAAAGATCTTAAATTATGATAACCCCAGGGTAGAGTTGAAAGAAAATAAGCTTGATGTTAGTAACGAAGGCTTAAAGTCTTTAGGTTTTAAGCCAAAGTTGCTATCAAATCAGCTTTTAGATGACGTATCTTTTTTAAATATCAAAGATAGTTCAAAATTTGATGTATCAAAAGTTTTAAATTCCCCTAAGTGGAGATAGCGAAAGCTTATCTAAAAAATGAAATTTCTTTGTATTGGTGGCGGGGGTTTTATTGGAACAAACTTAAATTTCATTATCCAAAAAAAAAATTTAGGCACTGTTGTTAACTTAGATAATGGGAGATTGTGCACAAATATGGTTATTTATAAAAATTTTGATGTATATAAAAATGCAGTTGAGAGCCTAACCCCATTTTTAAGAGAGGCAGATGTTGTTATTAATTTTGCAGCTATTACAAGAGTCGAAGAGAGTATAAATAACCCTGTTAACAGTTTTAAAACAAACCTTAACATTCATCACAATATTTGTGAGGGTCTAAGAAAACTAAAAAAAGAAGAAAACACTACAATCCCATACTTATTTATTAGTACTGGTGGGGCCATTGCCGGTGAAAGCAATCAAATAATAGATGAAAGAATCTTACCCAAGCCCATTTCAGTTTATGGGGCTTCAAAATTAGCTTGTGAAGCGCTAGGATATTCATACTCTAAATCCTTTGATCTTGATATAAGAAATCTTAGATTTACTAATGTTTATGGACCTTACTCCGATCTCAAAGAGAGTGTAATCGCAAGGTTTATAAAATTAATCATTGATAAGAAAAAATTAGAAGTTCGTGATAATGGACATATGAAAAGAGACTTTTTATTTGTTGAAGACGCATGTTCGGCTATTCTCAAAATGATAAAAAAAGGATACCCTGGATTAACTGTACAATTTGGTGGTGGTAATGCAGTAACTATTAATGAGATTATTCAAACATTAAAAGAATTTGCACCAGATCTAGAATATAATTATACAAAATCACTTAAAGGAGAGGTCTCATCCGTAGAATGTAATATAAATTTTGCAAAAGAGGTTTTAAATTGGATACCACAACATTCTCTTAAATCTGGGATTTACAAAACTTGGAATTACTTTAATTGTAAATAAATGAAATTTCCTAAATATACAAAAAAAAGCCCATCTCCAAATTATTCTAAATTAATTAAGATTTACTCAGAAATGCATGAACATGGTAAACAAAAAATGTCGGATAATGGCAAGATTGAACGATCAAGTCCTGAAGAAACCTTTCCAGGCAAACAGGCTCTGCAACATGCCGGAACAATTAAACAAATGTGTGATCATTACTCCCCAGCCACGATGTTAGACTTTGGATCAGGTAAATCTAA
>MDTG01112841.1_pt1 | contig 14548 bp, 14 predicted proteins | sample 811421 | NCBI WGS metagenome assembly MDTG01 (sample SAMN05326645, study PRJNA326480) | marine metagenome | isolation source: seawater | place: Pacific Ocean: South East | collected 2011
TAGGTTTATAAACTTTTGAAACTCTATTCAGTGAGGATTCTGTATCTGCCGATATTACTTTAACGACATCTCCAATGTCTCTTTCCTTATCTCCTGGATTTATGCGTTCAGGTGAATATCCAACATTAAAGTCTTTAACTTGTTGCAGATTGGACTGTTTTTCTAAGATTGGTACGCATATTTCTTCTGTTGCTCCAGGATATACTGTAGATTCAAAAATAATTAGGTCTCCTTCAACAAGATGACTACCAATGATTTCACATGCTGAAATCATAAAAGAAAAATCTGGAACATTTGAACTGTCCACAGGTGTAGGAACAGTGACTATTACAGTTTTCTTTCCAGACAAACAATGAGAATCATCAGTAAAAGTAATACTTTCTGCTACATCTCTAAACTGATTACTTGAGCACTCACCAGCTGGATCAAAATAAGCCTTATAAGACATAATTTTATCCTGATCTATATCAAATCCGATTACACTAGAATGTTTTGCAAGATTTAATGCTAGCGGTAGTCCAACATAACCCAAACCAAAAACAATTATTTTTTCCATAATATGTATCCTAAAATTGTATGCTAATAATTTTAATTAAGTATATTTATTTAAAATATTGTTGTTAAGTAATATGTAAACCATTACTCCAAAGGCTATTGCATCAAATTTAGTAGTTGCATACATAAGTAATGCCAAAAAAAACATTGTTGCCAATGGTCCCATAATTACAGCCTTTCTAAATAAAAACATAATGCCAATTAGGCCAAAAAAACCAAACCAAAGCAAAAAATTATAAGCTGCCAGATGTAGACTAGACCTAGTTCCATTAATAACATCTTCTTCAGAATATGAAAAATCATTTGCCATACCTAAATAGCCATAATAGTCAGGTAAATATCCTCCAATGCCTGAACCTAGAAAATAACCTTCAATAAAGATATGGTGAAATAAAGAGATTCCTTCAGCCAAAATATTACCACCAGATGTGTTAAAGAAAATATGGGGCGATAATGAATAGTAATTATTTATAATATCGAGCTGCTTTAACTTTTGCCCTGTAATATTGTAATTATTAGAGATTAGAAAGTCGCCAAGAAATGCTAATGTAGCTGGCGTTAATATAAATAAAATAAGTACAAAAAAAGAAAATGCTAAAAATTTTCTAAAACGTAATATTCCAATATGACCAATTAAAAACATAACTATTGCTTTACCGGATAATAAAAAATCAAAAATAACATAAGATGTAAAAGCGCCGTAGAATGATAAGATTTTTTTACGGTATAAAGCAAATGTCACAAATGGAAGAAAAAAAACATAATTCACAAATGGTGAACTATATGCAAAGTAACCTACAGAGTATGGTCTTTGATATCCTAGGGCACTCATTGCTCCGTATGTAAAAAAAACTGTCCAAGCACTAAATATAATTAACTTTGCAGATGATTTATTTAATATTGATGGAGCTAAAAAATACCCCAAAACCATCATGATTATAATTAAAGATCTTTCTATTACTTTATCAATGGGATTGCCTAGACTAGAAATGGTTAATAAAACCAAAGGTACTATAAACCAATTTATCCGATTGCGATTAAATGTTTGAAGAAATATGCTGCTCAAAAACAAAATCAACACGTAAAAGATTCCCAATGATATTGGAGTAGATGGAAGTCTTGCATTTGAAATATTTACTATCGAATATATATCTGGGTCGATAAAAGAGGCAAGATTAACATCATTAAGGTCCAATCCTAGCGTAATAATTAAGAGCACAGCCAACAACTGAAATTTTCTTTTTGATAAAAGCAATATTAAAAATGCTGCAAAGTGAAAAATAGTTATTGATGCATAACCATATAATTCATTCGAAACAGCTAAAACGTTGAGTATCGACATCAAGGCTGAAAAAATTGCAAAAAAAGCGATTCCGTATCTTTCAGTCAAATTAAACATTCAATATTCTCATGCGGTGAGCTAAAAAAACTTAGTCAAAATCCTAATAATTCTCATTGGAAGATATCTTAATATAAGATAATGTGATGGTGTATCTTTAAGATATGGTAGTAACTCCTCTTCTTTAATAGATGCATTTTTTTTTCTTGCGTAAAAAATCATCTTAATCTTAATTATCAACGTAAGCAATTTATAAAAAGATTTGCGCTTTAAATATCCTTTTTCAATCATCTGATTTCTAAATTTCTCATTAGATGTAATATATTTTTTAATTGTTTCTGGATTTAGTGACTCATTCACCTCCCATCTAAAACCAGTAAGCTTAAGGTTAGTAATATATCCTCCATATGAACGAAAGTATCGTACATAAAAATCCCAATCTGAAATCGGAAAAATATCTTCGTTAAATCCCCCTAAATTAATACAGCTATCTCTATGAAATATCGTTCCCAAGGAACCATTAGTCCAAAGTCCTAAAAAAAATGATTTTATGTTTAAAGGTTTTAAAGAGCTGTATTTTTTTGTTTTACATTTGGTTAATAAAATATCTTTTTCAAACTCTGTAAACCTTTTGAAATAACATCCTATTAACTCTTTATTTTTTGATGCGCTCGCAACATATTCAGGCCAGCCGTCTAAAAGTAAGTCATCATCATTTAATATTGTTATGTATTCACCTGAAGCTAATTCCAAACACCTATTCCAATTACCAATCATCCCTATATTTGATTCGTTTGAAAAAAGACGTAATGGCAAATCTTGAAACTCAGAAAGAATATTCATAGTAATGTCCGAGGATTTAATATCATTATCAATTACCACAACTTCATACAAAAAGCTAAAATTAAGACAATCAATTGATAGTAAAGCTTGTCGAAGGTATTGCGGTCTTTGAAATGTAGGAATGACAATCGAAAGATGGATATCTTTGAGGTTATGATTTTCGTATATCAGCTTTGAAGAAATGTTTTTATGTTTATTAAGAGTGGTCATAGAAAGTAATCCTGTGGTTATAACTTTTTCATTGACTAACTTTTAAGGCATCAGCAACACCCATTGAATATGCTGCATCAGACCATATGTAGAACCATTTTCCATAAAGACCCGAGGAAGTTACTGAATTTTTTTCATACCAATTTAATATTGTTTTAACAGATTGTTTCCTATGATGATCTGAAACAACATAAGAGTGCTCAATAAACTGAAAATTTACATCTATTATTGATGATTCATCTGAATTAAAAATATTAAGTAGGTCTTTTAAACCTTTGGAAGCAATATCTTCAAAGTTATAATTTTCATCATTTCTTCGAAATATTTCAGCTTGAATAATGTAAAAATTATCACTATTTCTCGATTTATTTAAATTATTTAATATTGATACCCTGGCTGGTTCTAAATTACGATCATAAACATAAAACCAATGAGTGTTTTTAGGGATATCTATATTTTTATTAATCTTTAAATTAATTTGAATTAAGTTTAGAAATTTTAATTTTCTTGATGCTGCTAAAACTTTATCTGGAACATCCTCAGTGATTGATACAAGCTTGTTTAATGGTATGGTTGTGATCAAATCTTTATAGTATATTTTTTCATTCTTATTGAAAATAACATATTTTTTTTTAAGATTAATTTTTGTTGCTTCTTTATTGAGTTTTACTCTACTAATATCTATAAGGTTTTTAAAAAGATTGCCAAAACCCTTTTCTTTGGGGTAATAGAATTTATTAAAAGCTGCATTGCTTTTTACTTTACTCATTGCGCCATCTTGAAGTCTTTTAAGGTTAGTCTTTAACAATCTTCCTCCAAGCCAATCAATACTGAGATCTTCCATATTAGTTCTCCAATATTTATCTGTAAAAGTTCTATAAAACTTTTCTGTTATATAAGCACCATATTGATTTTTACACCATTCATAATAATTATTTGCAATAAGTTTTTTCCTTGAAAGTTCTTTTATCGCAGAATTTAAAGCCTTTTCTCTTTCTTCTGGAATTAAATCTCTTAGATTGTCTTGAATGGGATAATTAATAAATCTTCCCGAGTAAAAATTTTTAACAATAGATTTTTGAAAAACGCATTTATTTTCTGCATCAATTTTCTTTAGCCATTCTGCATCCTTTGAATGGCATATATGAGCACCTTCATCATAAAAATATCCATTAAATTTATTAGACTTTGCATGACCAAAAGGCATCGAAGATGCCTCATATATAGAATAATCATGAAGTATTGATGCAGCTCCAATGCCTGACAAGCCTGCTCCAAGAATTATGCTTTTTTTTTCCATCATAAAATTTCTTTAAAGTACTGAGTTATTCCAATTTTTGCATCTCTAAAAGAAAATTTATTAAGCTCTTTATTTACTGGAAATTGTTTAAAAATCTCATTTTTTAAATTCATATTTTTTTGATATTTAACTTTATTTATGTCAAAAAATTCTTTAAATAAAACTTTCGCTATTTCACTTAATCTTATAGATTCTAAAGAAGTTAAATCATGTATTCCATTTTTATTTTTAAGATAATTTTCTATGATACAAGCTATGTCATTGTAGTGGTGATATTGTCTTATTTGATTACCTGAAGACATTATAAATGATTTTTTATTTTTTATAGAATAGTATATTTGCCCAAGAAACATATGCTCAATTGGCTTTCCTAAACCATACAGCGTATGTAATCTAAAATGAAGATAGTTTTTTTTGTCAAAATCACTCAATAGTTTTGAATAGGCTTTTTTTGAATCAACATACATATTGCTTACTTCAGAGTTCTCAAGAATAGTTCCAAATGTTACTACCTTAACTTTATATTTATTGGCTAATGATAATAAAATTTTAGGCAGTTCATAATTCAAACTCCATATTTTTTCAGTATCCTCAAAAGGATTTGTAATTGATGCAAATACTAGAAAATTATGATTTATACTAGGGTTTAATTTATCTTTGAGTAAGTGAATATTATCTATCCAGTCAAGATAATCTTTCCTATCGTATACTATCGAGTTATTTATCAGTGTTTTACATGAATTATAAAGCCTAGAATTTCCGCCAATTACATGATTTATATAATTTTCTGCCATTATCAAGAGAAATAATAATCATCTATATCTGATTTAGTTGCTTCGATGACTGAGACACCATTTTGAACTTTTTTATACCAATTGAGTGTCTTATGAACAGTATTAGCTATGTCCCACTTTGGAATTAAATTAAGCTTCGAAATGGTTTTTGTTGTATCAAGCCTTAACAGCTTGGCTTCATGAGGGTTGTTGGATTTGTCACTTTCATGAGTTAAATCTGGATATATATCTTTTGATAGTTCAAGAATTTTTTGAACGTTGACAGCGTTTGCTTCACTCGGGCCAAAATTATATGCTCCTTGATAACGATTCTTGTCAACTGCAGACTTTTCAGCAAGGAGTATGTATCCATTCAATGGTTCGATTACGTGCTGGAATGGTCTTACTGCTTCTGGATTCCTTATCATAAGCTTAGTTTTATTTTCAAGGGACCTTATGATGTCTGGTATAATCCTATCTTTTGCCCAATCACCACCACCAATAACGTTACCTGCTCTCGCAGATGATATCGCAATATTACTTTTATTAAAAAAAGATCTTTGATATGAGCTAATAACAAGCTCTGCACAGCCTTTGCTACTGCTATAAGGATCATAGCCGCCCATTTTATCTGTTTCTTTATATGCATAATCTTTTTCGGTATTTTCATAACATTTATCACTTGTAATGCATACAACTGATAAAAGATTTTTTTGATTTCTTAATGATTCAAGTAAATTTGCTGTACCAATTATATTTGTTTGATAGGTGCTCAAAGGATCATCATAAGAATCCCTTACTAATGGCTGAGCGGCCAGATGAAATACAAAGTCAGGCTGTATCTTTGATACAGTTCGTGATAATTTTTCATAATTCCTTATATCACATATGTTTTTATAAAAGTTTGTGTATTCTTGCAAAGATTGCCAAATTGATAGTGGATTTTCATTTTCAAGAGATAATCCATGAACTTTTGCTCCTCTATCAATCAAAATCAAAGAAAGCCATGCACCTTTGAATCCTGAATCTCCGGTAATTAATACATTTTTACCTTTCCAAAAGTTATGGTTTGTAGATTTTTCCATGCGCTACCAAATTTTCCAAGGAGCATTATCTGCCCATAATTTATCTAAATGTATCTTGTCCCTTAGAGTATCCATTGGCAACCAAAAGCCATAATGTTTAAATGCCATTAACTCTCCCTCAGATGCAAGACTCATTATAGGTTCTGACTCCCAAATAATTGAGTCATCTTTAATTCTATCTAATACTTTTGGAGATAAAACAAAAAAACCACCATTTATCATAGATCCGTCACCTGATGGTTTTTCAGCAAAATTAAATATTTGATTATTATGAATATCTAGAGCTCCAAAACGTCCTGGAGCATAGACTGCTGTTAATGTTGCCTCTTTGCCATGTTCTTTGTGAAATTGAATTAATTTTGTAATATCTACATCACTTAGACCATCACCATATGTAAAGCAAAAGTCTTCATCATCCAAATAATCACCCACACGCTTCAAACGGCCCCCCGTCATTGATTTTTCACCAGTATCAATTAATGTTACATTCCAAGGCTCAGCGCTCTTCTTATGCACTTTCATTTTATTGTTTTTCATATCAAAGCTTACATCTGAGGAGTGTAGAAAGTAATTTTGAAAATATTCTTTAATAATGTAGCCTTTGTATCCGCAGCAAATAATAAAATCGTTAATACCGTGTTCTGAATAAATTTTCATGATATGCCATAGTATAGGTTTTCCGCCTATCTCAATCATAGGTTTTGGTCTATAGCTTGTTTCTTCTGAAAATCTAGTACCAAGCCCTCCTGCAAGAATTACAGCCTTCATAAATTACTCCTCTTTAATTTAATTAAAAAAACAACTCCCAGCAATAGAGCAATCAGAATTTCTGACATCAAAAGCGCTATAGCTGTACCATATGATAAATATAATTTTGTCAAAATTACAGTCAAAGAAATTCCAAAAATCGCACAAATGGCTACAAGTAAGGTAAATTCTTTTCTATAACCAAGGTTTAATAAGCCTTGAATGCCAAATAAATTACTCAAAGTAATTATAAAAGGAATAAAAGCTAAGATTTTAAGAATTTCAACAGAACCTTTATATTTGTCTCCCAGTAAAATTAATATTAAATTTTCGCCAAACATAAAAATTAAAAAACATACTAAAAACATTGTTACACAAGATAATAAGCCAGCTTTTTTAAGAAAAGCCAAGCCTGTATCACGATTATCATTAATCTTTTTACTAACTAGTGGAAACAGAGCTTGTGAAATTGGAGTATATATACCTTTAGCAACCTGTATTAGTTTATCAGCAGCCGCATATAAACCTACAATATTATTATTCGCCGAAAGCCCTAAAATAAAAATTGATGATGATGCGTAGAGACTTATTGATAATGTAGATGCAAAAACATACCATCCCTCAATAAAATGAAACTTTATTTGATTAAAAGTAGGCTTTATGAATGAAACTCCTAGTTTATTTTTTGCAATCCACAAGGAAATCAAACCAATTATTATAGAACCAATTGCTAAAAAAAATGGGATTAGCAAATAGTCATCTTCACTTTGAACAAAAATAAAAACACAAAAAGTAAAGCATATCTTATTAATAACGCTTATAAAGGCAACAAATTTCATATCTTCCAGTCCATGAAATAGCCATAAAGGTAATAACATCTGTCCCAAAACAGTTCCGAAAGCAATTACAAATACAGGCCAGTGATTTGATATTTTTGGGACTAAGACAATCAATAATAAAAATAAAATCACACTAATCATCATAAGAAATGTTTTTATGCACATTACAGAACTAAAAATATTATTTATTTTTTCTTGGCTATCCCTAGAACGAGAAATTGACTGTGTAGCAGTTAGATTAAAGCCATAATCTGTAATAAGTGAAAAATAAACTACGGTGGCATTAGCAAGGGCAATAATACCAAATTTCTCTGGTCCTAGCGTTAATGCAATATATGGGAAAGTAATAAATGGTAAAAAGTAGTTTGCAAACTGGAGAGCACCTAATGAAAAAATATTAATTGAAAGAATTCTTCCTTCTTTATTGCTAAGTAACTTATTAGACATGGTTATTCTTTCTATATCTTTGAATTATTATGTACTTATTATTGAATAGTTATAACTAGATACCATAGAGACAATTTGTCTATAATTAAGGTCTTTTCTCTCTTGGATTAAAGATTTAATAATCATATCAGGATCATCTAAACGCTCTTCAATATTATCGATAACTAGGGAGCCAATTAATTCTTTAGCCATCTTTGATGGAGAAGGCATAATACAATAGCAACCAATACGAACTGCATCAATAACACTCCCGCTTGTTAACAATTCATACGTTTCATTAGGAAAGAAAGCAATGCAATAACAAGGGTGAGCACTTAGAAATGCTTTTTCCTCATCTGAATTATAATCGTGCTTTTGAACTTTAAACTCATTACAAAATGGCTTTAAGAAGATAATATCTGATAAATTAGAATATTTACCAAATATTCTAATTACTGCATTTTTATTGGCACTCATTTCATTAAAAAATTTCTTGGCGCCATGTAATTTTTGAGGCCGCAAGAACCCTAACATATTTATTGATCCTTCTTTTGAAAACATAGTTTTATTATCATTTTCAGGAAGAGGATGAGTTATGACATAAAGAAGTTTTTCACTATAGAGATTTTCTTTAACCACTGCATCTCTCATTACATTAGACATCACAGCAAATTTAAAACCTCGTATCCTATAAATTTTAAAAAAGAGCTTAAGTACCTTGGCACCCAAATTACTTGCTTTGTGAACTTTATGAAATTCGTTATGAACTATAAGATTAATTTTTTTTGGGGATGAAAGTAGCAATATTGCAAGATGCCAATAAGTAGTGCTGCCTGAAATTAAAAGATTTCTTTTTCGTAGGATGAATAGTGAACAAACGTACAAAAATGTAATAAATTTTTTTAGTCCAAAAGCATTTAAATAAAGCGTTTTTTTTAAGCAGTTATCGTCTACAACCCTCCAATCTATTGCATCTTTTGTTGCACAAATGTGACTAACTTTTGTCTTGCATGATTGATATAAAGATGTCACAAAATTTGCATGACTTTTAAGCCCCATCAAATCAATAAGAACAAATTGATTCATATTTTTTTACTCATAATATAATTTTTTTAACAATGATTTGTCGTATTTCCATAGGTATGAATGTCTTTCTTGTAAAATTGATTCTTTTATAGCTATATGATTTTCTAAACAAAAATCGAGTGCTCTTTCCATATCATTTAAATTGTGAGGATCAAATAAAATTTGTGGGTATCCTATTTTTTTAGCAAACAAAGAGAAGTCACCTCTATCACTTGCGATAAAGGGTTGGCATCCAGCTATAATATTAAACAAAATACCAGATTGCGAGATATTTAAATATGGCAATACGAAAAGAGACTTGTCAGATGAAAAAACTTTGGAGAAGCTTTCATCATCCAAGTAAATATCTTTAATATGGCAATTATATTCAGCTAGTTTTTTTTCTTTTACAAGAGACTTTTCCCATTTTCCAAAAATATGAAAAGATTCTTTGCCTTTTCTTATTTCAGCTAAATTTATAAAGCCATCTATACCTTTATATGGTTTAATGCTTCCTATAAAAATACACTCTGTTGGGAGTTTAGGAGATGGTGCTTTGGCTTCTAATGTAAGACCATGCTGCAACAAAAATCTATTCTTATTTAAAGATTCAGAAGCATTAAATGCATATTCGCTGAGAAGAATTAATTTTACAGATTTTTTACTTAAGCTATGTTCATGAATTATTGAACTAGGCCTATTTTCATGAGGCACAATATTATGCAAAGAATAGATTAGTTTATTACTGAATAATATTGGAAGAACTATACTATCGAAGTAAGGAATAAGAGACCAGTTAAAGTGAATATATTTATATTTATGTCTAGTTTTAAATAATTTATAAAGAAGATGAAAATAATTTAATACTCCATATATTCGTGATACGACAGAGCCTGAGATTGAATACTCATAACAAGAAATGTCACTGTGTATGTTATTTATTTGCTCAAAACTATATTTTGTCCTTGAATAAAAAAAATCAACATTAACCTCTTCAACGATAGCATTTAAAAAACAACAATCATAAGCCAAGCCAAATGAACCTGGATCTATAAATGCGATTTTTGGTTTATTCATTAGTGACAAAAATTTCAAGATAAATGTTCATTGGGTATGTTTATCTTAAAAAGATTTAGAGACCTCATAAAGATTTTTATATATCTCATAGTTCTTATAGTCATTTTTTGTTAGATGATGACCTGACTCTACAAGAAATGCCTTACCCACACCTGCTTTTATTCCAGCCTGCAAATCAGTAATTTTATCACCAATTACAATCGAATTTTTCATATCAATATTATGAATATCTCGAGCTTTTAAAAACATTCCAGGAGAAGGTTTTCTATGATTACAATCGATGGCATATTTTTCTATTACTCCATCAGGATGATGAGGGCAATAAAATATGTCTTTAAAATTAATGTCATGCTTATCTAAATCAGAAACCATCCAATCCATAAGATTTTTGTAGTCGTTAACAGTATAAAAACCTTTTGCGATTCCGGCTTGATTTGTAACAATGATTAAGGCAAAGCCATTTGCTATTAAAAATTTTAATCCTTCTATACAATTTTTTGTGTATTGAAAATCTTTAATTCTATGAAGATAGCCCACTTCTTTATTAATAACGCCGTCACGATCAATAAAGGCAGCTTTCATTGAAAATATTTACATGCTAACTGATAATCTTCAGGAATACCTATATCTATGAAGTATCCATCCACTAACGAAACTTTTCCTTTTTGAAAATATCGTGGTATAAAAAAATCTTCAAATGAAAAAACATCTGCTTCAATTTTAGAAAGTGATGATTTAGTAATTAAATAAGTTCCGCTATTAATAACTGCTGGTCCTGAAAAACCTTTCTCTTTCATGCCTGTAAGTGTCAGCTTATCATCGTAATTAATTGATCCATAACGTTCAGCATTTTCGATATTAATACCTGAAATTACAAATTCATGATTTACTGCTTCGGTGTAAAATTTTCCATAGTCTATATTTGAATATGTGTCTCCATTTAAAGCAATAAATTTACTCTCTGAAATAGAATTAGCTGCAAGTTTTAATGCACCACCTGTGCCTAAGGGTTTGTCTTCAATTACAAAAACAGATTCACATTTTACTGGGCTATCAGCCTTTATTTTTTCTATAATTTCGTTAGCTTTATAGTGAAGAGAATAAATAATCCTCTTGCACCCAGCTGCTTCTAGTTTTTTTAGTAATAAATAAACAAATGGCGCGCCGCCAACTGGCATCATAGGCTTTGGAGTTTCATTGCTCAAAGATTTGAGACGTGTTCCGAAACCACCCATTAAAACAACTGCTTCAAACATCTGGCTTTTCATCAGGAAAGATCCTTTCCTCAACCAATCCACAGATTATATGACCTATCATAATATGGCATTCTTGGATATGAGGTGTTGATGAAGATGGAACTGGAAGTGCAAAATCTACTAGAGAAGATAAAATACCACCTTCTCCACACAACGCAACAGTAGTCAAGCCATGTTTTTTTGCTTCATTTACAGCCTCAATTATGTTCTTTGAATTACCAGATGTACTTATTCCCATAAAAATATCACCAGAATTTCCTTGCGCTTGAATTTGTCTTGAGAATAACATGTTGAAGCCATAATCATTTCCAATGGCTGTTAGCATACTTGTGTCAGTAGTGAGAGCTATAGCTGGAAGGCCAGGACGATCATAAAAAAACCTACTTACAAATTCTGCTGCAATATGCTGAGAGTCAGCAGCACTACCTCCATTGCCAGCAATAAGCAACTTGTTTCCAGACCTATATTTGCTTTCAACTATTTCAGCTACATCTTTAATCTTTCCAATAAGATTTTCATTCTCAAAAAGTTTTTTCTTTACCAATAAGCTTTCTGATAAATACTTTTTTACGTATTCTAAATTGTCCATGTCATCACTCCCCCTGAAGTAAATTCAAAATTAACCACTTGACCTTTTTGATTTTTTAAAGACTTTATAACATTATGTTTTATTTCTGGTTTTGTAAAAATCATTATAAATCCACCACCACCAGCTCCGGATACTTTCATTGAAGTTGCTCCAGCTGCCATGATACATTTTTCTAGATCTTTTATTTGTTCATTAGATATAGAATTGGAGGTTGCTTTTTTTGCTTCCCATGAAGCTTTAAGTCCAATTGCAAGCTCCGTAATTGATCCTTTTAGTAATGATGCTTTGAGTAAATATGCTGATTTTTTAATCTCATGCATAGCCTCTAGAGGTTTCCCGCCTGATTTTATATGACCTACTTGATCCTCAATGATTTTTGCAGATTCTCTTGATGCTCCGCTATAAAAAAGAATAGTTGATGCCTCAAGTTCGTTTATTATATGACGCCTAATTCTTAAGGGATTAACTACTACTAAATCATTAGCTCCAAATTCAATAAAATTAAATCCTCCAAAAGCTGCAGCATATTGGTCTTGCTTGCCTCCAGCCATTCCACAATCTATTCTTTCAATATCATAAGCTAATTTTGCTATATCGTATTCTCCTAATGGCAAAGATAAAAAATCCTTAAAAGCTTCCAGCATACATACCACTAGAGATGAAGATGAACCTAGCCCGCTACCGGGAGGAGCATCACAGAAAGTCGTTAAATGAACTGGGATGTCAACTCCATTGTTAAACTGTTTGATAACTCTTTTGTAAACTGCTCGATGCAATATAAGATTTCCTTGATAAGTTTTTTTCTCATTACCAATGTCAATATAATCCTCTTCATCTAAATCTTTTGCAGTAAATTTAACTTTATTACCCTCAATATTCTCTAAAAATGCATGAGCATATAAATTTATCGTTGCATTCAGAACAGCGCCTTTATGAACATCGCTGTAAGGGCTTACATCAGTACCACCTCCTGCTATTCCAAGTCGTAATGGCGCTTTTGCTCTTACTTTCATTATTATATTTTCCTGATTTTAATTATTTTATCTATTCAAAGGTACTCTACCTTCACTAATTTGATTTCTCCAATAATTAAGTAAATCTTGAAACATTTCAGCAACTTTAATTTCAGGCTTCCAATCTATGGTTGACTTTATTTTAGAGTTATCAAACATTTGGTAATCAGCATCAATCGGTCTCAATCTTTCATTTGATAAAGCAATCTTTATATCTTTCCTTGTTGACATATTTAACATTATCTCAACAACTTCTGTTAATTTAAAAGCTTCATCGCCTGCTATATTGAATGCCTCTCCTGCAGAAATGTTTCCATTTTCTGCTTCAAGAGATAGCAAATAGTAGGCACGGACTGCATCACGAGCATCTTGAAATGTTCTTACAGAATTTAAACTACCAAGTTGTACAGTTGGTTCTTGAATGCCTGCCTCAATAAGTGCTATCTGCTTTGCAAGAGTGCTTTCAAAAAAAACATCGCTTCTCCTTGGGCCAGAATGAGTTCCCATTCTTGTAACAAATGTTTTGATTCCATATGCTTCGCCATAAAATTGACCTAAATAATCAGTTCCAATCTTGCTGATACTATAAGGGCTTGCGCCATGAAAAGTAGTGCTCTCTGATAAAGCAACTCCTGTCTTTGCTTTGCCGTATACTTCACTTGAAGAACAAATATGCACAACAGGATTATAATTTTCATTGTCTTTAAGTTGGCGAATAATCTCTAATAAATTTGCTGTTCCAACAACATTTGTTTGAAGTGTCTCGATAGGAGAATCAAAAGATGTTTTTGGAAACGACTGCGCAGCGAGATGGAAAATATAATCTGGTTTGAGTAATGAAATAGATTTTGCCATAGATGCGTAATCTTGAAGATCAGCATATTGAATCATAAGCCTTTCCTTTCTATTAATCATATTTGTTAAATGATAGAGGTTATCTATAGGCTCCTGCCAACGCATCATCCCTATGATTTCAAAATTTGTGTTTTCTAACAAAAAATCGGCCATTTGAGATCCAACTTGTCCGGTGATACCGGTAATAAAAGCTTTTTTTACAGTCATATTAATACCTATTATATTTGATTTATTGATTTAGGGGCTTTTCCTAATATTTTGGAAAAATTTGTAAAATCTAAATTAATTTCTTTCGCTCTTCCATTCCAAAAATTTTCAGGTGCTTCTGTGCAGCTGTATTCGAGATTCGGATAAAAATTAGATTTAAGAACATTTGCTATTTCTGCTCTATTTACTAGCTCAGGCCCACAAAAGTTAACACTTTTAAAATCAAAACTATCCCAATTTTTAATTAAGTTCTTTATACCTAGCTCTACATCATCAAGCAAAACCACGCAGCGCTTAAAATCACTATAGATGTCTAATTTAGTTTTTGCTTTCTCGAACATTTTTACTAAACAAGAAAATTTATCTTCA
>MDTG01278623.1_pt1 | contig 14547 bp, 11 predicted proteins | sample 811421 | NCBI WGS metagenome assembly MDTG01 (sample SAMN05326645, study PRJNA326480) | marine metagenome | isolation source: seawater | place: Pacific Ocean: South East | collected 2011
ATTAGGTTCTCGAATGTGTGAAAAATATTTCAGTGAAAAAAATAGAAAATAAAATCTTTTGAAAACATTTTTTAGTTTTTATACACAAAATATTTTCAACAGATTTTATTTTCTATTTTTTTCACTGAAATATTTTTCACACATTCGAGAACCTAATTATATGTTTGAGAACCAAAAAGTATAAAAATTGATTTGAAATATTGAATACATATATTATCATATTTCAAATGGATATTCAAAATATTTGTGGTTTAGAGTATTTGAAACAAGTTCCTGATGATTCAATTGATTTAGTTTTGACAGACCCACCTTATATTATATCTCGTGAAACTGGTATGAATACTTTGTTTAATAGTGTCCAACAGAATATTGAAAATGGTGTAACTCAAGTGAAAACTGAAGAAGAATGGGAGGAATATAAAAATAAAAATGGAATTCTCAACGACGATAAGAAAGAAAAGTATTTAAAATACGGCACGATATACGGGACAAAGTATTGTGTTCAAACAGACTATGGTGAGTGGGACTCACAGTTTACATTGGACCAACTTAATAACTTTATAAAATTATATTATCAGAAGCTACGTAAAGGGGGCACTATGATTGTGTTTTTCGATATATGGAAAATTTCGCAATTGAAAGATATACTAGAAACAAACAAGTTCAAACAAATTAGATTTATTGAATGGATAAAAACAAATCCACAGCCATTAAATTCTGGTGTGAATTATTTGACTAACTGTAGAGAAATAGCGTTAGTCGCAATAAAAGGAACAAAACCTACATTCAATAGTAAATACGATAATGGAATTTATATGCATCCGCTTCAAGGTGGAAAAAATCGGTTCCATCCTACACAAAAAAGTCTCCCATTATTCATTGACCTTATTAAAAAACACAGTAATGAAGGAGATACTGTATTAGATACATTTTTGGGAGCTGGAACCACGGCATTAGCCTGTAAAGAGACAAATCGTAAATTTAAAGGATGCGAAATATCTAAAGATTATTATGATAAAGTTATTGAATTGATAATTTGATACATTTACTTTTGTAAGGTTCTCAACAGGTTCTCGAATCACTCAAAAATATTTTGTGTATAAAAACTACAAAATATTTTCAACAGATTTTATTTTCTATTTTTTTCACTGAAATATTTTTCACACATTCGAGAACCTAATTATATGTTTTAGAACCAACATAGAAAAATACAATGTAATATATCAATGGACCCAATAATATTTATATATGTAGGATGTTTTTGTTTGGCCCTTTCGATTATTATGATATTATATGTGGGGGTCGTTATTACTATTACCAGAGTTTGCGTAAATTTCTGTATGAAAGATAAGTGAAAAAAATGCCTACAAAACCTAGCTACGACCTACTCTACAATCATCAATGATTTTTGCCAATATACAATCCATTTGTATTCATCGGTAACCGTCATAATAATGGGTGTTTGAGAACTAATCCCGCACATTTTTCCGACAAGTTCATCTTTTGTCCTATTTTTACCTTTACGCTGTAAGTGTTTCGGTGCTTCATTGGATTTCCTCTTTCTAAAGGATTTTTCGAATTCACTTAAAGCATAATCAATGGCTTCTTGTTGTGTGTCAAACAAGGCAAACCCTTTATCTTCTTCTGAAATGTCTTTGTTTTTCCTCCGTTGTGAAGCCAGTTCTCGAATTTGCTGATTGTTGAATAATCTCAATATATCCGAGTCGTGTATGGGTTCAATATAGTCATTGTATGTGAAATTCGCACTGCCTTGTTTTTCACGAGCATTGAGAGAACATTTTTCCATTTCACGGACAATATTGGCGGATTCTTTATTACAATATATTACTGTTTGACTATATTGTGAGCCCCAATTACGCATACGACCAGTCAATCGTCCATATAATTGATACATTTCATCGTTGGTAATATTGGGCCGTCCAATAATGGCACTAGTGAAAGAACCCAATTGTTCATTCATAAGTGTTTGACCCATACCCAAACAATTAAAACCCACAATACATAATGAACGCTCACACAATTGAATATCATTCTCTATACAAGCCTGAAATATGGACTGATTAATCTCCATTTTCAACGATAGTTTCTTGGAAACCATTTCACAAGAATTTTTGTCGTAAAAGCTTATCGACTTTTCTTTGGAATTTAGGACAACAACAACGGCATATTTGAATTTTTCGAAAATGATTTCGCGAACTCTAATATGGGCATATTGTTTGACATTCGCGGGAATAAATACGCGTGACCCTTTGACAAATATTTCGGGATATTTTTCTGCGACGAATTTGAAATAAGAGATGACGTCTTTTGGTGGCCTCATCATTCGGTGCGTAAGTTCTTCACCATCCACATCAATCCACTCGGTATAAACATATGCGAGGTCTTTCAAACAAATATAATTTGAATCGAAAGTGGGGTCTTCGTTTTTAAGCAAAGGTATAGATTCCCAGCAAGGTGAGCCGGATTTCCATAGGGTTTGCGGTGTGGCCGTAAGAGCTAATATTTTCTTGACCCGTATATTTTGTAAGAGCTTATCAACAAAGGTTCTCGTGAAACTAATATATTTGTGCATTTCGTCAATATATACATAAATGGTTTTATCGGCGTTTTGCGGAGTTTCAACGATTTGTTGTATGTGTGAAATTCGCTTGGAATTACAGCACGTGAATATGACATTGGGTTGTATTTCGGATTTCATACATAATATATTATATTGATTTACATTATGTATGTGTTTGTATGATTTAGAGAATTTTCTACACGACAATATAGCCATATTGGAGTGGTCAATATGTTCTCCGGCACGGTAGACCGTCTGACTATTATTGATGAGGTCATTCATCGTGAAGAATATGTGGAGGGAGTTGGGGTCATTTAAACGATTCAATAGTAATTGTTTGATGGCCACGAATGTTTTACCTGCCTGCGTAGGTAAGCACGATAATTGTAATTTTTCCATAGTGATTTTGGTGTATTTATGTGTATGACATTTTTTGAAAAAAGATAATCAATTTTTTGCCGACATAATATCAAAATATATTATATTATTTTTTTTAGACATTTATCACAAGATTCTAGGGAACCCTCAACCCAACTTTGATTTTCACTATAGTTTTCTCCACATATGTATAAATTATTACTTGGATTCATAATATTATTGGATATTGATAGACTATCTACATTTTTATTCCAATAAGCAACACCACATTCCCAGTGAGAAACGTATACTTTTCTGGGTTCATTAATTTTGATTTTGAATGTTTTATTTACTAATTTAACAACACTAGTTTTTAGTTTATCTTGATTGTTTTTGATTTTCTCCCAATATTTTGTATACTTATCATCTGTATATGAAATCATGATTAATCCTTTATCTGCGTCAATGGGTATTATATATCTTAATTGATTATTTACTACAACTTTCGTATTCAAATCCTTGAACCAAATATCAGTATTATCAAATACGGCATATACTCGACACAAAGGTTTACAAGTTATTGAATTTTTTAACAATTCTTTGATTGGTGAGAAACAAGTAAATTTGAGCAATGTAAATTTCGGTGTGCAACATATAACGTTTCTACTTGTAATACATTTATTTTTCACATAAACGTTATACATTTCGTTGTTCTTTACAACATCTCTTACATCTACTTGTAGTTTAATGTTTGCGTTTTGGTTAATTAAATATTGTTTTATTTTGTCAATGAGTTTCTGGTAAAGTCCAACATAATATTTTGTATCATCCCTAATCCCTTTATCAAATAATTTTACTGCGTTATATGAATTCATATATTTGAGCTGACCACTATATCCAGATGCTTTTAACATAAAATCTACTTCAGACTTTTTCAGTATTTTTGTGGCTAATTCTTCGAAAGTCATACTTTGTAGATATTCCCTGTCATATTTTTGATATTTTTCTAGAATTTGTTTTATATATTTGAATCCATTTTCACCTCTGAAAGCATTTGAGAATTCATGCTCAGTATCGATAAAATCAATGTTTGAACTAACTGTAGGTGTATTTTTTGAATCAAATAATTCGAAGAATTTCAAAAGTTTTATTACTTTTTTATGATTTCTATTAAATCTTGCTGCTCCCTCTGGAAATGAAATATTCTTACCTGATATTTTTTCGTTGTATTGTTTTATTCTACCACCTAAATAATTATTTTTTTCTAATAAACATATGTTGGATGTTTTTTGTATCAAGTTCATATAGATATATAGACCTGATATACCTCCACCTATGATGACGTAATCATACATGTTTTATCTATATTATTATACTATAAAACTATATTTCAAAATAGTTTTGTGTTAGGTTTTATTAGATTTCTAAATTCAAGCATACCACCATTATATTCACTAACATTAACAAATCCATTTTTCATCAATTCATTTGAAACAAGTTCTGATGCGTTACATTTACTGTGAGCACAATATACAATTATTGGTATTTCATACAATCTAATTTTATCATTTTGTAGATATTTTTTAAGTTTTGGATAATGAATTTTAATTACGTCAGTAAACCAAATTTTCAAATCTTCAGGTGACAATGATTTAATAAAATTCAATGGTAGATTATATGAATTAGGAATATGATCTTTCGCATAATATTCGTGAGGTAGAGCATTTATGAATACAGAGGTTTGATTTTGTAGATGTTTCATTGTTTCTTCAAAATTATATTGACATTTCACTATTTTGGTGTATATTTGTGGTAACCATCTAGTTTGTTTTTTATCAGATGCTACAAAATGCATGTGTCTAAAAAAAGTATCGCTTGTGTGTTTTCCTTTTGGAATCACTGAGTAAATTTGTGGACATTCTATTTTAAAAATTACATCACCATATTCATTTACTTGAGCAATACCGTGATTTTCAAATTTATTATATGCTTTTTTAGCATCAACAATTAAAGGTGTGTATGATTTTTTTTTATTAGAAGCCCAATATAATAGTTTACGGTCTGCTAAAGTTTTACCTACATTTACTTTCACAATTGTATCATAATTAGATGGATGAGATATTGTAAATTTTTTCATTGAATCTATAAATTTTTCAACATAATTTACATTTTGTAGCCACTTAGGGTCTAAAGATTTATCACTTTTTACAACATTGTTTATATTAAAATTATTACAAGAAGCACAAGTCTGCATATTATATAAATTAATATAATATATTATATTTCAAAAAATCGATTATGATGTCGTAAAAGATTTAAAGAGTATAAAACAGTGATTGATACAATATGAACTTGAGTGAAATTAAGGAATTGATTGAAATGTTTAAGAGAGAAATTCCTGTGGGGAATACAAAGAATGTAGTTATGAAGACTTGTTCAAATATTCGTAATTACATAGAGGGATTTCAGCATTCGGGTAGTTTGATGAGAGATGTGGCCATTTTCGATGAAGAATTTTATGGCCGTATTCGCAATGAGTGGAAAGGAGAAATAATATATTATACTGTAGATGACCCAGAAGAATCATTTGAATACGTGTTCCAAGATTTTCGATATGCGGCACATCGTATTCTCACAGAAAACTTCACACAAATTAATAATAAAAATAATTCCGAGAATATGGACTGTGTGATTGAAACAAAATAAACATAATAGATATGATATACCCACACGACGAAAAATTATGAATTCTCCAACCACCACATGTTATAGATATTCAATTCGTCCTTTTTTCCTACAATATGTTGAATACCTTCTTGAAATGAATATTTTTCATTCGTTTCTAGATTTAGATAAAAACCACTTTTATATTGTATTAGATCAGACTCGTATAAAGGGTCATCGTAGATAAATTTCCAAGTATTATGTATTTTGTTGTCGATATCCATTAAGGTATTTTTTTATATAATTTTGACTATATATAAAATGAAGTATTGGTTGTTGTTTTTGAATTTATTGGCATTTGGTTTAGGAAAATACGATGAGTCCATAGCATATCGCAGTGTTCAATTAGCGGAATATAGTTATTGTATGACAAATACGAGTTATGATTGTCAAGATTGTATAGTAGATTATGTGTTGGAAAAAATGGGAACAAGAGTCATACAAGGATATGACAAGATGACTCAAACAATATTCACGAGTTTCCGCGGTTCGTCCAACACATATAATTGGATAGAAAATATGGAAGTTTCGAAAATAGCTCCATATGAAAACCAAACAATAAAAGTCGATGGTGGATTTTACAAATATTATGACCACGTCAAAATGGATGTGTTTGACAATTTGAAAGCAATGTCCGCAAAATATAACACACGGGATTTATTATTGACGGGACATTCACTTGGGTCTGCGGGTATGACGTTGATGACATATGATATTTTGTATGATTTTCCGGAATATAATATATTGTATTTTTACAATTTCGGGTCTCCCCGAGTGGGAAATGATATGTTTGTCGCGGATTTCAACGCGAAAAAATATTTCGAGAGTTTTCGCGTGACACATTATTATGATATGGTTCCGCATTTGCCTCCCGAAGATTTTTACTACAAACACATTAGTCGCGAAATATGGTATAACGAAGAAAATACACAATATAAAGTGTGTGATGATGATGAAGACGAAGATGATTCTTGTTCTAATTCGTGTGCTCCAACAAAATGTACGAGTGTAGATGACCATATGAATTATTTGAATGTTTCAATAGGTTCCAGTGGGTGCTGAATTCATATAGTATTGTGTATGATATACTACATGAATTTTCTATCGTTTGAAATTTTATAGCACAGGATAACTGGCTTGAAGTAAAATACCACATTGTCCTTGGCCGTGGTTGTATTGGGATCCGCGTCCGAGTTTGATATATCCATTTTCTCCCCACGAAGAAGACCAAGAGTTTTTGACCAAGTAATAATCTTCGCCATTTTCGGTGCCATATCCAACAGTAAGAACACCGTGGTCGAGATTAGTTCCGCAGCTACCAGTGAAGACTCCAGATGAATATAATTGGAACTCGCGTTGGTCGGCTTGAATGGCGACAGAAACAGGATTTAAGGCAATGGCACTCATCATGTCGTTGTCGCTGCTAGGAGGGACGTCTACATAATCCACAATTTGCGACCCTTTCACCAAACTACATTCTGTTTGACAGCTCTGACCGGTGGCACCATTTTGGGAGATATATGGATAGTCGAATTCGCTACAAAGACCACCATTGTCGTTGATCCACGCAAAGGCATTGTCCATGAGTCCACCGTTACATCCGTGGTCATGACCGCCGTGTTTCCAGTTATCGCAATCCACGAGTTGTTCTTCGGAAAAGGAGACCAAAGTTCCGTATTTGACAAAATAGGCACCTTCCAAAGCACCGGTAGTAGAAAAGGACCAACAAGAACCACATTGACCTTGGTCTTTGACAGGAGTGACGGCTCCAGCAGAGACCCAATCAACTTCGCTGGGAGGAGAGGATTTGCGTAAATTATCTTGGATGATGTTGATGGGTGCTCTATAGATGAATTTGTTAGATAACATTTCGGAATATTCTGTGGAGTTCATGCCGGAGAATTGATTATGGGCTAATTTGTATGATTTTCCTAAGGAATTCACGGAGTCGATGAAGATGTCATTTTCTACCCATTTTTCAAACACATTATAGAAGTGTTGATTGTCGTGGATACGGATTTTGAATTGATCGATCCATTTTAGGAAGCGGTGTTTGGTAGAAGTATCCTCGCTTACAACAAGAACAGTGGTTGTCAGATAGACAAACGCGGTGAATAATCTGAAGAAGTTCATTTTATATACTTTGAAATATATTTTTATTTGGTTTTCCTAAAATATATTTCTGGGAGATTGTTGTATTTAATATATATTTGAGATGAATCTAAGGATTTTCCAAGGCGGATACACGGGATAACAAGTCGGTCATTTGAGATTTTAATGTGGCGACTTCGGCTTCCAACGTTGTGTTTTTGGTTTCCAAATCTGCGACTTTGGTCTTTTCGGCTTGTAATTGACGATCCACTTCTTGTAAGGCGGCGGTGGCTACTGTGAAAATTGAATCTTTTTTTAAAGAATAAAAATTATCAACTTCTTGTCCATACACCAGTATATCTTCAGAGATTGAATGGAATTCAAAATCATTTGATACAAATACTTTTAAAGTATGATTATCTACTATGTCTGTAATATTAACAACTATTCTGTTTGATGAACTATCATATATTTCTAGCTGAGGGTAAATATTACCAGAATTGTCTAGTTCTAGGTCGGTTGTCATATTAAAACTTGAGTCACATACAATTATTCCATATGACAAATCATCACAATATGTGAATGAACCCGGATAAAAAATATTTGGCACTGTAGACGTAATTATGTTAATGGCTGTTGGAATTACTTCTTCCACTTCCTGTGCGATGAATCCATCTACTATTCTGCTTGTTCTATTAAGAAAATCTTTATACTTATACCTACAAGGCTTCAAACTCCGTATTTTTTCCAAGGATAAAGTATCATTAATTTCCACAATATCTTTTTTTATTCGTCTGTCACTAAAAGCACCAACCGCAGAACCGACAATAGCACCATTAGTATATATTTTTGTACTGTCGAAAAGACTTGCCCTTTGATCTGCCCAATATGTGCCATGATTGTGCTGATCCCCCATAAGTGCATAATCCCAGCTTCCAGGTGCCCAATCCACACCACTGCCTCTGACATCTAGGTTATACGAGGGGTTTGTACCTAAACCTACCTTGCCATCATGCCTCAAACTCAAACAATTGGTATAACTCCCCCCGCCATAGTTATTTAGATAACTAAGATCAAGACGAGCGTTATGCACATTATCAATATTTCTTATTATATAACCACCTGCATGCCTTTTCGATTGAAACCAAACTAAATCTCTGAAACCATCTTGATATATGGGGGCACCTATTGAAAGTAAAAATGGAGCACTCGAAGTCCCAATACCTACATTGCCGCCAGAATCTTGAATAATCACTTTTCCGGAATTGCTATTTGACCTTAGATAATGGTCGCCATTACTTCCGTAACTAAAATATGTGGTATTTCCACTATCATTTAGTCTAAGTGTACAGTTTGTTCCGCTAAAATGAAAGTTCCCATTAACATGTAACTTAGAACCTGGACTCGTAGTTCCAATACCTACATTGCCGGTGGCTCTAACTATCATTCGAACATCCAAATCGTCTATTGTAGAAGAATTTACATCTTTCGTTGCAAAAACAATATGGGCAGATGAAGTGCCAATAGTTATATCATTACTACCAGACTTATGACCAAAATAGCTTCTTACACGTCCACCATCTTGCCTTAATTCAATTACAGGATTATCATTTTCAGTAGGACCATTATCACTATCGGCTTCTAATAAAAATGTTGCATCACCTGTTCTTTTTATATGTAAATCCGCTTCAGGACTCGTGGTCCCAATACCTATATTGCCACCATATGGATTTAAACTCAAATTATACGTGTCAGAACTGGAAGTCGGTGTGGTGTTAGTAACATTCTTGAATACTTGAATCGAACCATTATTTGAAGATGAGCTTTCAGCACCTAAAACCATTTTCACATCTGAACGACTTATCGCTAATCCATCATATGCGTTGTTTACTGGTATTTCCAATTTACAATTAGGACTCGAAGTTCCAATACCTACATTCTGCGTTCCATCTCCTAAAATAAACGTATTGTCGGCCCCCGCAGTAGAACCATTACCGATGGCCACAGCATTATTATATGTGCTTGTTGTAGCATTATTACCAAGTGCCATACTGTTTGTTCCAGTAGCACTAGACCCAGCACCAATCACAAATGTGCTACCATTTAACACTGTATTTAAATTCGTTATTTGTTGTGGAATATCACTACTATAAGTCGCTTCATTAGGCACTGTGTCAGGATTATACATCATTACATAATTTGATGCCGGAGCACTTCCACCTGTTCCAGACCGTCTAATCGAATTTACCACTAATTTCCCCTGAACTTCCTCGGTGGCCTCTTCAAATGGAATGATTCCACTACCTTCACCGTTACTTCCAATCGATATAGCATTTAATCCGGTGGAAAATGAACCTTGACCCAACGACGTAACTGTATTAGACAATTTGAACAATGTTTTTTCACCGGTTCCTTTTTTCAGACTAACTGTGTTAGCATTTGTTACTATTACCATATCATTTGCTTCTGTTGCCATTTTATATATTCAAAAGTATATACATATACACACAAAACATATGTCTAAATAAATTAATAAATTCTAAAATATCCATAAATACACTATCCCAAAAAATTGATTCAATAAATAGATTAAAATAAAATTGTATAAATATATCACAATATAATAACCAAGATGGCTACGATACAACAATCTAAAGAAATACCAACACATGGAAAAGCCGCTTCCAAAAAAAAATCCAAACAATTCACACAGTTCCAAATTGATCATTGTAGGAAGAAAGAAGACCCCCGCGAAATTACAAATACGAAAATAGGAAATCAAAAACACGGAGTTTTGGGAGGTTCTTATCATATTCCAGATGATGAGTATGGTGATTTCTTGAATATTTACTACAATGAGGTTTTAGCGGCCGGTGGAAAAGAGCATTTTACTGAAAAGCAGATGGACAAAGGACCTATATTAGTCGACATTGATCTTCGGTTCGATGGTTCGATACAAGAACGATTATTATCAGAAGACCACATAGTAGATTTAGTAGATGGATATTTAGACACTTTTAAAGAAATTTATCATTTAGACGAAGATACTCATTTTCCTGTATATATTTACCAAAAACCTAAAGTGAATTTCATTCCCGACAAAAACATTACTAAAGATGGAGTTCATATCATATTTGGAATCAACGCGGACCGCCCCACACAAATGTATATTAGAAAACAAATGGTGGAAAAGACCAAGGAGTTTTGGGAAGGTCTTCCTATCATCAACTCTTGGGATGATGTGTTTGATGAAGGTATCAGCAAGGGTCATACAAATTGGCAACTCCACGGTTCTTGTAAACCCGAACACGTCCCATATGAATTGATTGATGTGTATGATGTTACGTTCGATAGCTCCGATGAGTCTTTCATGCAAAACAAGGTCCCTTTGAAAGATTTCGACGTAAAAACCAATTTGCCTAAATTATCGGCCAGATACAAAAACCATTACGAGCCATTTATCCGCAGAGAATATTCCGAGAAAATCAGTCAAGGTGCTCAAAGGTCTTCATCGGTTTCTCCAACAGCATCTTCGTCTAATCTTGTGGGAGGTTTAAAGAAATTGCGAAAACTGGATTTAGCGACGGTCTTATCCATCAAAAACAAATCTGAGCTGGATGAAGCGATTGAAATATTCTTGGAAAATCTTTCGTCAAACGAATATGACATACGAGAATCATATGAATATACAATGTGTTTGCCAGAATCATATTACGGCGAAGGTTCATATGATAAATGGTTTCGTGTTGGATGTGCGTTGAGAAACATCGACAATTCACTGTTCATTGTATGGTTGGCTTTCAGCTCTCAATCTCCTACATTTAGATTCAATGATATTCACGAATTGTATGATAAATGGCTGAGATTTGATATGTCGAATCCGCACGGATTGACAAAGCGTTCCATCATACATTGGGCTAAACAAGACGCACCTGAGAAATTCAAACAAGTTCACGAATCCACGATTGATTATACGATAGAACTTACACTTGAATCTAAATTGGGGGATGTGTCGGCCAATGATAAAAAACCTTGTGGTTGTGGTGACTTCGATTTAGCGATGGTCCTATATCAGTGTTGTAAAGATCAATTTGTATGTGCCAGTGTAAAATCCGGAATCTGGTATCAGTTTATTAATCATCGATGGGTTGAAAATGATTCTGGAACGTCGCTAAGAAGATGTATATCAGAAAGAATAAGGAATTTGTATAATGCGAAGGCGGCCAAGTTAATGGAAGCACAGGCGAATTATCCCGAAGGTGATGAACGCACAATAAACTTACAGAAAAAAGCTCAGCGAGCATTGGAAATCGTGGCGAAATTGGGACGCACCACAGACAAGAAAAACATAATGGTAGAGGCGAAAGAATTGTTTTACGACGGCCGCTTTCTAGAAATGACAGACACGAATCCATATTTGCTTTGTTTTAAGAATGGTGTGTGGGATTTCAAAGAGAAGGTATTTCGGGATGGTAAGCCGGAAGATTATCTTACAAAATCAACAAACAACGAATACATTCCGATTGACAAGGAGCGAGATGCCAAGGTCTTGGAAGAAATCCACGATTTTATGGCAAAGCTGTTTCCAATTGAGGAATTACGGATTTATATGTGGGAGCACTTGGCATCGACATTGATTGGAACGTCGCAAAATCAAACATTCAATAATTATATCGGTTTTGGACAAAATGGAAAATCCGTGTTGGTCTCATTGATGGAAACCATATTAGGTGAGTATAAAGGCGATGTTCCTCTTACACTAATGACTCAGGGTCGAACGAAAATCGGTGGGTTGGCACCTGAAATCGTTGCTTTGAAAGGTTTGCGTTACGCCGTCATGCATGAACCGTCTAAAGGTGACCGTATTAATGAGGGTATAATGAAACAGCTTACAAGTGGGCTAGACCCAATACAAGCTCGTGCTCCTTATATGATAAATGCAATCAGATTCATCCCACAGTTTAAATTGATTGTTTGTGCGAATTATTTGTTGGAGATTAAATCGATGGACCATGGAACGTGGAGGCGTATTCGTGTGGTGGATTTCTTGTCCCTTTTCACAAAGAATCCTGTGGATGACGACCCAGAAAAGCCTTATCAGTTTATGATTGACGAAAACTTGCCGGATAAGTTCGAAGTATGGAAAACGGTCTTTATGTCGATGTTGGTAGAAAAGGCGTTGGAAACCAATGGCGTGGTCAACGATTGTCCAATTGTGATGGCTTCAAGTAATGCTTATAAAAAGAAACAAGATGTATTGGCGGAATTTATCGACGAGAAAATCATGGAATGCGAAGGCAGAATCCTTACCAAGACCACTATCAATCACGAGTTTACCAACTGGCACAACAATACATATGGAGGAAAATGCCCCAGTCCGAAAGAGTTACACGTATATTTGGACAAACAGTTTGGAAAATGTACGCCGAAAGGGTGGATGAATGTATCCATACGAGTAGATATGGCGTGTGCCGATGAAGATGATGGCTCGGATATTGACGAAGGTGAACTACCAGACAATGACCTATAAACACACTAGCACTAGCACAATAATATTGAAAACCACAAAAATATTATTATGTATGATATACGACCTATTTTTTTCTAGGCAAAATCATTTAAATAGGAATTAATGATATTTATTACATGGATACTAAAGATGAGTTGATTCAATCCTTGGTGTCATCCAATTGTATCAAAATCGGCAAATTCGACTTAAAATGTGGAGATACATCTAAATACTATTTCGATATGAAAAATTTAATTTCTTATCCGGAACTTTTGAAAAAAATCGGAGATGAAATATACGAAAAACTCAAACAAATTGGTTTTGATATTATATGTGGTATTCCTTATGGAGGGTTACCAATCGCGTCATATATTTCAACTACCTATGGTAAACCTATGATATTTGTTCGGGATAAAGCTAAAGAATATGGAACACAAAAGCAAATCGAAGGTGAATATAAAAAATCCGACAAATGTGTTATTATCGATGACGTCATCACAAGTGGGTCCTCTGTTCAGCAATGTGTGGATGTAATTGAAAGTGAAGTCAATATAGTGAACATAATGGTAATATTCAATAGACAACAACATATAATATTGAATCGTCCTTTTCAATATTTGTTATGTAAGAACGACGTTGTTCGGTATCGTTTAAAACAAATATCCACACAGAAGAATTCGAAGTTGTGTTTTTCGGCAGACATTCAAGACACAGAGAAAATCATTCGTATTTTGAATGACATCGGTAAGCATATTGTAGTGTGTAAGATTCATTATGATATTATGAATGATTTCGAGAATAGTTTCAAAAATCAATTGATCGATCTATCTATTCAATACGACTTTTTGATAATGGAAGATAGGAAGTTCAACGATATATCTTACATCGTGGAAAAGCAATATGCCCGATTTTCGAACTGGGTCGATATGGTGACCGTCCATTCGTTGGTTTCACCAGAAGTCATTTCAAAATTATCTGGTGCGTTTATTGTGGTAAATATGTCGAATAATACCTACGATTTCACAAATGAGGGTTTGTTTTTATGTAAAGAAAACCCAAACAATGTATTAGGTTTTATTACACAGAAACGTATCAAACAAGATGAACTACCTCATTTAATTTGTATGACGCCCGGTGTATCTCATAAAACGTCCTCTATTAGCGACCAAACATATAGAAGTATGAGCGATATCGATACTGATTTTTTTATTGTAGGAAGAGCTTTGTATAACTCGGAAAATATCAAAGAAGACATTTTACACTATGTATCATAAGAGGGTATTGC
>MDTG01059481.1_pt1 | contig 14546 bp, 14 predicted proteins | sample 811421 | NCBI WGS metagenome assembly MDTG01 (sample SAMN05326645, study PRJNA326480) | marine metagenome | isolation source: seawater | place: Pacific Ocean: South East | collected 2011
CAAGGGGGAGACTTTGGTTTATTCCCTTTCCATTTAATGCTATTTCTAGGGTTTGGGTTTGTTTTCTTTAAATCACTTTTATCTAAAATATAATATTTGCTCTGACTTATGAAATTCTATAGGTCAACTTTAAACCCAAAAATTACTGCTTCAGTTATTGGGGTCTTAAGTATTATACTATACATTATATGGGGCTATGACTTGGCGCGTTTCGAACACTGCAAACTATTACTAATATACTCATTGCTTTTTGGTGGATACTATTTTGTTTTAAAATATTGTAATACAGATGAGTACTGGCTGAGCGCTTTTGCTGTTTTATTCAGGCTTATCTTTCTATTCACTCTCCCTACTCTATCGCAGGATTTCTATCGCTTTATATGGGACGGACGACTTATCTTAGAAGGATTAAGCCCTTATTTGCACACCCCTAATGAGTTGTTATTGTCATCCCCTGAGCTGTTTACTGAGATGGAAATACTTCACGAAGGAATGGGTGTTCTAAGTGCTAAACATTTTTCTAACTATCCTCCAATTCATCAGATACCCTTTATTATCGCTGCACTTATTTCTAAACAAAGTATTTTTGGGTCTGTTGTAGTGTTACGTATTATTTTAATTAGTGCGGATTTAGGAATTCTTATTTATGGAAAAAAACTTCTTAAAAAACTTAAACTACCGACGCGCTCTATTTATTGGTTTATTTTAAATCCGTTAGTAATTATTGAACTGACTGGAAACCTTCACTTTGAAGGGGTCATGCTGTGTTTTTTAATCATGGCTCTCTATTTTATTCACTCCAAAAAATGGCATACAGCTTCCTTTGCAATGGCTTTATCTATAGCTGTAAAGCTAATTCCTATTTTGATTCTTCCTCTAATTTTAAATAAATTAGGCTTGAAAAAAAGTATTCGGTTTTATAGCATTACCGGTAGCGTTTTTGTGATCCTATTTCTTCCCTTTTTTAGCTTTGAATTCATTGAAAACTACAGCATCACTATTGGACTCTGGTTTTCTAATTTTGAGTTTAATGCGAGCTTTTATTACTTTTTAAAATGGGTCTTAGCTGAAGTAAAGGGCCTAAACATCATAAACAATATGGGGGCAGTAATTGCATTTCTTGTTACAATTCAAACGAGCTATCAACTGCTTCAAAACAAAAAAGAAACCAAAGCGCTTCTACTAATGATTTTTTGGGTCTTTTGCGGATATTATTTTATTTCAACTACCGTACACCCTTGGTACATCACTAGCTTATTAATGCTCTCCATATTCACAAAACATAAGTTTATAATATTATGGAGTTACACACTGATCTTTAGCTACTTTGCTTACAGTGAGTTTGACGTTAAAGAGTCTAGCTTCTGGTTAAGTCTAGAGTATATCCCTGTTATTGTAATGCTAGTGTGGGAACTTTATTCTAGGAAAAAATTAAAGCATCATTAAATTACTAACTTCTTGATCTGAAAGATGCTTCCAATGCCCTCTTGGGAGATCTTTTTTTGAAAGGGGCCCAATAGTCACACAATCCATTTTAACAATTTCATATTTAAAATGATCAAAAATCTTACGTAAGATTGTATTACCAGTATTTTTGATTTGAAGTCCGATTTCATTTTTGGGAGCTCCGTCTATAAAACTTATAGCTTCAACGGAAACTAATTTCCCTTCATACTTAAAACCTTCTTGAATGCCTTTTAAATGTTCAAATTTAAGAGGTTTATCTAATTCCATATGAAATAAACGAACGACTCCATGTCTAGAATTAGTAAATTTGGCATGCATTTGCTCGTCGTTAGTAAATAGAATCAGTCCTAAAGAGTTTCTTCCTAAACGTCCAATAGGTCTAATCTTTGCAGTAGTTGAGTTAGCTACTAAATCCATAACTGTACGTCCTTTGCCTTCACTTGTAGTGGTAGCAAAACCCTTTGGCTTATTAAGTAAAACATAGGCTTTTTTCTCTGGGTTTATCCGAGCGCCATCAAAACGAACTTCATCATCTAAAAGGACTTTATAACCCATCTCGGTAACTACTTTCCCATTCACCATAACACTTCCAATACTTATGTGCATATCAGCTTCACGACGGGAACATATTCCTGAGTTGGCTATATATTTATTTAAACGAATCTCATCTGGATTTGAAGAGGCTTTTAACTTAAGTTTAGAGGGGGTGAGTTTTTTCTTTGAAAACGAAGTTTCTGGGGTCATTAGCTTTGAAGACTTAGATTTTCCAACACGTTTGTTTGAGTGGTGATTCGCTTTTGCCATAATTAATTTTTTGCAAATGTAACGCATTCAAAAGCAACGCGTATTGTTTTCTGTTTATATTATTTTGGATAAAATAAGGCTCGGATCTAATAACACGATGCTAAAAACCCCTAATAAAACCAGGAACTTTAATAGCATGTGAATAAATGAATATTGCTGACGACTTTGAGCTTTATTTAGTAGTAGTATTACGACAAAAAGTAAACTTATACTAACATAAAAAAAATAATCCATTCGTTCTAAAACATAGAATTTTATTAAGAATAGAGTAACAGAAATATTACAAACTATCAGAACTATAATCATAAATTTCGCAAATTTTTCACCATATACAACTGGAATTGTTTTATAGTTCTGTAATAAATCACCCTTTAAATTCTGTAGGTCTTTTACTAATTCTAACATAGACAAAACAAGAAAGAGGTAAAAGCCAAAAACAAATATCAGACTATTTAAATTTTTATAATATAAAAAAATAGCGAAAAATGGGGTAATTGTTAAGATCGCCGAAGTTAAACTTCCAATCAATGGTCTTTTCTTTAATTTATGAGAATAAAACCAGATGGCAAAAATATATACCGAAAAGAACAGTACTGCACGGAATGACACGTAACTAGCAGCAATTATGACCAAAAAGTTTAACACAAAATAAATCATCAACTTGGTATTTTGACTCACTATTTTCTCTACGGTAACTTGTTGCGGGCGATTTATACTATCTTTTTCACTGTCATAAAAATTATTTATAATATAGCCGGATGCAATGGATAACACGGACGCTGCTATTAATACAAAAAGAGACCGATCTAATATAACTTCCGAAAGGGACTGATTTGGTGCCATTATAAAAATACATGTAATGTATTGTGCAATAACAATAATGGCTAGGTTAAAGCCTCTAACGACAACAAACATACTAAAAAGCTTTAGTATGAGTTGTTTTTGGACTTTCGTAAACATAAGGGTAGTTTAGAAATTATAAACAACTTCTAGCTTGTAATCTGCTAGAGCCTTTTGAGCTGCTTTAAGATCTTTCGTGAATCCTAAAATATAACCACCACCCCCTGAGCCACAAAGCTTGAGGTAATAGTCGTTTGTCTCTATACCTTTTTTCCATATTGAATGGAATTGCGTTGGTATCATGGGTTTAAAATGGCTTAAAACTACCTTAGAAAGTTGTTTTGTATTTGAGAAAAGTGATTTTACATCTCCTCTCAAAAAATCTTCAACACACGCATCGGTATGTTTGATGAATTGATTTTTAAGCACAGACCGAAACCCCTCTTGCTTCATCTTTTCCATAAAAATTCCCACCATTGGAGCAGTTTCTCCAATTATACCACTATCTAACAAAAATACAGCACCTTTCCCGTTAGTATTTTGAGAGGGGATTCCTGTCGCTTCTATATTGTCTTGAGAGTTTATAAGAATAGGAATACTTAGGTAACTATTTAATGGATCTAATCCGGATGACTTCCCGTGAAAGAAAGATTCCATTTTAGAAAAAATAGCTTTAAGTTTAAGTAACTTTTCGCGTGTTAAATTTTCTAGTACCGTTATTTTATCGTTAGCATACTTATCATAAAGAGCAGCAACAAGTGCTCCACTACTTCCAACCCCGTAACCTTGCGGGATGGAAGAATCAAAATACATACCTCCATTTACATCCTTTTGTAATTTATCTATGTCAAAGGATACCAGTGACTTGTCTAGTGTAGCCAAATACTGAACAAATTTCTTTAAGTTTAAATTGGATTCTATCGAAGAATGATCTGAGTCTTGATCTGATTTTAAAGCACCTTTAAAAAAACTGTATGGAATTGAAAGTCCTTTAGAGTCTTTTATAATTCCATACTCTCCAAAGAGTAGAATTTTAGAATAAAAAAGAGGTCCTTTCATTGGTATTATTTGTTCTTGATGTGTTTATTATCAGTCTTGTAACAAAGATACATTAAATTTTTATTGGTTGTGCACCCTCTCCTAAGTTGTCTTCAATAAAATGCTCGTTTTGGCAGTGCATTATTAAGCTTGCTTTGACAAATTGTCGAATTTCATTTGCTTCATTTTCTGGAAACAAAACATGAACATTAGCTCCTGCATCTAAAGTAAAACAAATATGAAGTCCTGTTTTCTTTCTAAAAGACCATATTTTATTAATAATTTCCAGGGTATTTGGCTTCATTAATGTAAAGTAAGGATCGCTACTCATCATCATCGCATGAAGGGTGAGAGCCTCTCGTTCTACAATACTAATAAATGCGGATAAATCACCTGTTTTAAAAACTTTAATAAGCGCATCTATATTGGTATGTGCTTGTGCAAAACGTTGTTCAGCAAAGGGATGCCCGTGCATCAAATCATGACCCACTGTGCTACTAACTTGCTTTTCGCCTTTATCAACTAAAAGAATTGTATCACAAAAATTATTGAAGTTTGGATGAACCTCGTAAGGGTACTTAATCCCTAAAAAATCAGAGCTACCAATTATATTGTCATGTGATCCCCATACAATGAGAGGTCCTTCAATACTTCTGCAAGCACTTCCAGATCCTAGTCGTGCTAGAAAAGAAGCTTTTTTATTAAAAAATGCTTTCGTCGTTTCTGGATTTAAGCGCTGTTCTAATTGTACCAAGCACAATGCCAAAGCACTCATCCCAGATGCTGAAGAAGCGATGCCAGAACTATGCGGAAATGTATTTGAAGTCTCAATCTTGAAATGATACCTACTTAGAAAAGGTAAATACACTTCAATTCTTTCAAAAAACTGTACTATTTTGGGCATAAACTCATTTTTAATAATACCTTCAAAAAACACTTCAAAAGAAAAACCTTTAGTTGTCTTTTTCTCAAACTGAAGCGTTGTTAGTGTTTTGCAATTGTTGAGTGTAAAACTAATTGAGGGGTTGGCAGGGATTTGGTGAGCCTCTTTTCCCCAATACTTGACCAAAGCAATATTACTTGGAGAATTATAAGTAACGGAGCCACTATCTAAAAGAAATTTATAAGGCTTTGGAACGAATTCAGAAACAATCATAAAATTGGAATGAAAAACAAAGATACTAACTTCCCTTTATTTATTTGTTATTTTGATAGCTGTTGTGCGGCAATAAAAGCACTGGTCCACGCGTTTTGAAAGTTAAAGCCTCCAGTGACTGCATCTATATTAAGGACTTCTCCTGCAAAAAATAAATTCTTGTAGTGCTTACTCTCAAAATTCTTGAAGTTAACTCCTTTAAGCTCAACCCCACCTGCGGTTACAAACTCCTCTTTAAATGTACTTTTTCCTTCGACGTTAAAAACCGCTTGCGTTAATTGACATGCGAGTGCTCGGAGTTTATCTTTATTCGCTTCTGCCCAACGTAAATCCGCTTCAATTTCCGAAGCCAATACCAACTGTTCCCATAATCGTTTGGGTAAATTAAATTGAAAAGATTTTAAAATTATTCTTTTAGGAAATTCTTTTTTAATTTCTAAAAGATGTGCAATACAGTCCAACAATTTTTGCTTGATAAAATTGACTTGAATCTTAAATTTATAGTTTGTTTCTGCTAACTCTATAGCGCCGTAAGCGGAAAGTTTAAGAATAGATGGTGCACTTAAGCCCGCATGAGTCACTAATAAAGGACCTTCAGATTCCAACTGACTACCTACAATAGAAACATGGACATCCGTAGCGACTACTCCAGGAATTGTTTTAAGACGTGGGTCTTTAATGTTAAAAGTGAATAATGAGGGTACTGGAGAAACTACCTCATGCCCTAAAGACTCTAATAATTTCCAAATCTTAGGATTACTTCCAGTAGCAATTAAAAGCTTATTTGAATAAAAAACTCCTTTGGTTGTATTTAATTCCCAATAATAATTTTCACAGTTAATTCCATGAACCGTATGGTTTAATAAAATCTTTATTTTATATTTTTTTACCTCTTCTAAAAAACAATCTATAATAGTTTGAGAAGAATTTGAATCGGGAAATACCCGGCCATCCTCTTCAATTTTCAAGGTTACACCCCGATCTTCAAACCAAGACATTGTATCACCTGTCATAAATGAGTGAAATGGACCTTGTAGTTCTTTTTCTCCTCTAGGATAATTCAAAACCAAATCTTGTGGACTGAATTCTGCATGGGTCACATTACAACGACCACCTCCTGAAATCTTAACTTTTGACAATACGTTGGACCCGCGTTCTAAAATAGCAATTTTGAGATTTGGATTTAGGATGGCTGTATTAATCGCTGCAAAAAAGCCTGCTGCACCCCCACCCACAATTAAAACATCATATTTATTCACTTGATAAAAATAAAAATAAAAAGCTTCTCACAATGAGAAGCTTTGAATTTGATAAGTGCGGGCGGGGAGACTCGAACTCCCACACCTTGCGGCACTAGATCCTAAGTCTAGCGTGTCTACCAATTCCACCACGCCCGCTAAAAAATTGTAATGATAGGGCGCAAATATAAACAATAGTTTACAAATACAAATAGTACTTTTAAAAATTTATTTGGCAGTATTTTTGTAGATTTACGTTCAAAAATAATCAATCCATGAACTCAATTAATTCATTTTTAAATTCCAATAAAGAACGTCTCATTGAGGAACTTTTTGACCTCCTTAAAATCCCTTCTGTAAGCGCCGACTCTGCTTACAGTAATGATGTGTTTGAGGCTGCTAAGTTTGTAGCATCAAGCTTAAAGATTGCAGGGTGCGATAAAGTAGAAATTTGTCAAACTAAAGGATTTCCAATTATTTATGGAGAAAAATTAATCGATCCGACCTTACCAACCATTTTAGTTTACGGACATTATGATGTTCAACCCGCAGATCCAATTGATCTTTGGGATTCTCCAGCATTTGAACCAATTATTAAAAAAACAGATCTACACCCCGAAGGGGCTGTTTTTGCTCGTGGAGCTTGTGATGATAAAGGACAAATGTATATGCATGTCAAAGCACTTGAGTTCATGACCTCTTCAGGGCAGCTTCCTTGTAATGTGAAGTTTATGATTGAAGGTGAAGAAGAAGTTGGAAGTGATAACTTAGCTGAGTTTGTGAAAAACAACAGCGAAAAACTAAAAAATGATGTTATATTAATATCAGATACTGGCATGATCGCTAAAGACACACCTTCAATTACTACTGGTTTAAGAGGCTTAAGTTACGTAGAAGTAGAAGTGACTGGACCAAACAGAGACTTACATTCCGGAATTTATGGAGGCGCAGTGGCAAATCCTATTAATGTTTTAGCAAAAATGATCGCATCACTACACGACGAAAATAACCATATAACCATCCCTGGGTTTTATGATAAAGTTGAAAACCTGTCTAAAACAGAACGTGAAGAAATGGCTGAAGCACCATTTTCATTAAAAGATTATAAAAACGCTTTAAAAATTAATGCTGTGTATGGAGAAAAAGGATATTCTACTAATGAACGGAACTCGATTCGTCCAACACTTGATGTTAACGGAATATGGGGTGGCTATACAGGCGAAGGAGCAAAAACAGTTATTGCAAGTAAGGCATATGCGAAAATATCTATGCGTTTAGTACCTAATCAAGACTGCCATGAAATAACCTCCATTTTTAAAGCTTACTTTGAAAGTATTGCACCAGACGGAGTAAGAGTTTTAGTAACACCACATCATGGTGGACAAGGTTATGTAACACCTACAGACAATATTGGATATAAAGCAGCTTCAATGGCTTATAAAGATACATTTGGAAAATCACCAATCCCTCAAAGAGGTGGAGGTAGCATCCCTATTGTGGCATTATTTGAAAAGGAATTAAAAAGCAAAACTATTTTAATGGGATTCGGATTGGATAGTGATGCGATTCACTCACCTAATGAACATTTTGGTCTTTTTAATTACTTTAAAGGAATAGAAACGATCCCTCTGTTTTACAAATACTTCACTGAACTTCAATCGGAAATATAAAGTTAGCTCTGATTTTTAAATTACATTTACAGCTTATAATTTAGCTCGAAAAATTATAGACTAATTGTAGGCTTTAAGCTGATTTTTTAACTTTTTAGGCATGTTATTAACTACCATGGAATAGCTATGATCGATTAGTTGAAAAATAAATTTAAGAGAAAACTCAGAGTTACTCAAGTAAATTGTGTTCCAATGTTTTTTATTTGAGTGAAACCCTGGGCAAATAGAATTATGAGTATTTCGTAATTCTTGAGCATATTCAGGGTCGCATTTTAAAGTAATTGAGGGATTACCTGATTCCCAATCTTTAAGGGGACAAACCGCAAACACTTTTCCTAAAACTTTAAAAACAAGCGTGCTGTTGTCAAATGGAAACTCTTCAGAAGTTAACTCTTTTTTTGAACAAAAAAAATGGATTTCGTCGATCGTAATCATTTTTGTTTTAATTCCTTATCATATAATTTGTATAGTATAGGCTTACTAGGCGATGCATCATTTTCAAATGGAGCTATCAAAATGTTTAAAATATATTTGCCATCTTTCACTGAATTTGGAACAAAAACTAGTTCCGTAATTGTCGAGTCCAATCGTATTTGACCCTCTAAGTTCCAAAATGCCTTGTGAGCCAATAATTGTCCATTATCATTTTCTTTATCCACACTAGGTGTGTCTATTAGCAAATGTTTTACCCCTTTTTCTCTCAAATAAATAGCCGCAGTTTCAGTCAGATAGGGTGGAATAGTATTAGAGTATTGCTTACTCAATTTATCTTTTGTATTAGGAAGCGTCCTAATAACAACGGCTTCTCTTTTTTTATTACCTATGGCATATCGAAGTTGTTTATCAGAAATAATAAAGTCTCCTTCAAATGATTCTGGCACGACGGTAATAACCTCAGTAACAAATAAAAACTGTGTTAAACAATTGTTTATTGTATAAAGTTCTTTTGTTATATGGCCAACGCATTCAGTGTGAGTCCCGTGAGCATGAGGATTAAACTCTATAGTATTGAAATTAACGGCAGCTCCTTCACTAATGCTTACTACTGAATTGTTAACCACTGAAGGATATATTTTAGGCGGTGATAAGTACCAAGCATTTACATTGTCCTTAGATGCTCTTAATGGAATTGATATATCTAAGGGTTGGTCGATTTGTATGGTATAGGTTCGACTATTCACTTGAATTACTGCTTTCATAGAGTATGCTTTACGTAAATTTAATGAATTTGATTAGATTAAAAATAATTTGGAGGCAATTCCATCCGAAAGAAATTTACCAGTAATTGTAACTTTTATATGCTGATCTTCAATAACTAGAAAATCTGATTTTACTAGCTCCATAGCGTTTTCGAGAAGCTGCTCTTTAATTTTAAGGCCGTATTTAGTTTCTATTTTTTGAAGTGAGACACCCCACATGGTGCGTAATCCAGTCATTATATACTCATTAAATGTATTTTCAATAGACAAAATTTCTGACTCAGAAGGTAAAACAGAAGCTTCTAAGGATTTAATGTACTTTGAGTTGTTTGATATATTCCAGCTTCTTTTTTTTCCGTTAAAAGAATGCGCAGATGGACCCGACACCTAAATAAGCCTTTCCTTGCCAGTAACTGGTATTGTGTTTAGAGAAGTAGTCAGATTTTCCAAAGCTGCAGGTTTCATAGTGAATAAACCCTTGCTTTGAGGTTTCCTCAATTATAACTTTAAAATGATTTGCTGCCAACTCATCATCCAAGGGAGGATGACTCCCCTTTTTGATAAAATGCTCTAATGCTGTTTGCGGCTCTACTGTCATTGAATAACAGGACAAGTGTTTAATTCCAAATCCAAAAGCAGTTTGCAAATTCTCACGCCAAAGATCCACTGACATAGTAGGCATTCCAAACATTAAATCTATAGTGATATTATCAAAATACTTTGTAGCTATATCTAAACATATTTTGGCTTCATCGGCACTGTGAGCTCGATTCATGGCTACTAAGTCTGTTTCATGAAAAGATTGAATTCCTATACTAAGTCTATTAATTTTAGTTTTAGAAAGAGCTACAATTTTTTCCAAATCAAGATCGTCTGGATTAGCTTCTAATGTAATTTCAGGGGTTTCTGAAACATTATAGAACTTGTACACCACGTCAAGAATATTAGTTAGCTCCGAAATCGTTAAAACAGTAGGAGTTCCACCACCAAAGTAAATAGTTTTAACATTTTTAAACTCATATTCATAACTGCGGAGTTGAAGCTCCCTGCTAACTGCTTTAATGAATGATGATTTAGAATTTTGATTTGTAGAAAAGTGAAAGTTACAGTAGTGACATGCTTTTTTACAAAATGGAATATGAATGTAGATACCTGACATTGAAATTTAATATTTGAGGGACTCCATGTACACGAAATTGAGGTTATTTTATTACTCTATTTTCGTTTTGCTTTACAAAGGCACTCCAACCTGTGTAACTTTTACCGCTAGTGACTTTACCTTGATTATAAAAATGGCATACTGCCGCCGCTAACCCATCAGTTGAGTCAAGATTTCTAGGCAACTCTTTTAAGTCTAAAAGACTTTGCAACATTTTAGCTACTTGTTCTTTACTAGCATTCCCACTTCCAGTAATAGCCATTTTTATTTTTTTAGGAGAGTATTCTGTAATTGGAATTTCCCTTGAGAGTCCAGCTGCCATCGCAACTCCTTGAGCCCTTCCAAGTTTTAACATACTTTGTACATTTTTACCAAAGAAAGGTGCTTCAATCGCAATTTCGTCGGGGTGAAAAGTATCTATCAGTTCAATGGTGCGTTCAAAAATAAGTTTTAGTTTCAAATAATGATCGTCATACTTTTTAAGCAATAGTTCATTTAACTGTAAAAATTCCATTGATTTACCATTGACTTTTATCAAACCAAATCCCATAATAGTGGTTCCGGGGTCAATTCCTAGTATAATTTTATCTTCTGCCATTAATCTACTCTAAGAATTATTGGTAATTGAAATGCCGTTTGTACTTGCTGACTTCTTTTGATCGCGGGATGTAATTTAGGAAGTCCATTTAAACTACGGGTTAAAATGGTGTCTAACATCGGAATTTTATCTCTAGTCAATCGTTGTGTTTTTATTTCTGAGATGTGAAGCTCTCCACTTTTGGAAACCAATAGGTTGATGGTGATGGTGTCAATGACTTTTTGAGTGAGAATAATATTTTGTGTTCCAAAATATTTAGAAATATGCGCTGTAATAGTTTGTTCGAAACAATTTTTACTGTCCTGAAAGTCTATAGAATTTTCACAGTTTTCAAAATTGGGATAACGATCGATTTCTTTCCAATTGAAAGTCTTTAATTCATCCATTAAAATTGTATTGGAATCAATTTTCTTTTTTTCATAATAATTACATGAATAAAAGGAACAGAAGACTAAGACAAAAGATAAATATCTCATTGGTTCATTGTAAGCTTTAAAATTACAATTTTTTATTTTTTAAATAGACAAAAACCATATTAGATTAAACTTTTGGTCCTCCATCCATAGTTTCTTTATTAGCATAGCTTTTAAATTTCTTAAAGTTGCTTTTGAAAGATCCTGCTAATTTATGAGCTGTTTTATAGAAGCCTTCATCATCTTTCCAGGATTTTCGTGGGCTTAAAAACTCCGTTGGAACATTTGGACATATTCTTGGTTGAAGTACCCCAAAGACGGAATGAATGTGATAATTATCCTTATTAGCGGCTTCTAATGATCCATCGATAGCTGCATTAATCATAGATCGTGTATAGTGCAGCTTCATACGTGTACCAATTCCATAAGGACCTCCAGTCCAACCAGTGTTGACCAGCCAAACATTAACTCCAGAAGACTTCATTTTAAGACTTAACATTTCTGCATACTTTGTTGGGTGCAATGGCATAAAAGGAGCTCCAAAACAAGCAGAAAAACTAGGAACAGGTTCGTTAACCCCTGCTTCAGTTCCAGCAACTTTAGCTGTATAACCAGAAATAAAATGATAAGCTGCTTGACCTGGAGTTAACTTTGATATTGGTGGAAGAACTCCAAAAGCATCAGCTGTCAGAAAAAAAATATTTTTAGGGTTTTTACCTATTGAATTTGGCTGAGTGTTTTCTATAAAATCTAGAGGATAACTAACACGAGTGTTTGGAGTAATCGAGTTGTCAGAGTAGTCAACCTCTCCGCGATCATCAATAATAACATTTTCTAAAATAGCTCCTTTTTTAATGGCGGAGAAAATTTCTGGCTCACATGACTTGGACAAATTAATAACTTTAGCATAACAGCCACCTTCAAAATTAAAGATTGTATTTTCGCTAGTCCAACCATGTTCATCATCCCCAATTAGCCGTCGTGTTTTGTCAGTTGATAGAGTAGTTTTTCCAGTCCCTGAAAGCCCAAAAAATATAGCCGTATCACCTTGTTTCCCCACATTAGCACTGCAGTGCATGGGAAGTGTATTTTTAAAGACTGGGAGTATAAAATTTAAAGCCGAAAATATACCTTTTTTGATTTCTCCAGTATATCCAGTTCCTCCAATAAGAACTATTTTTTTTGAAAAATTTAAAATGGCGAAGTTATGCTGGCGTGTAGAATCTAGCTCAGGTTCTGCCATGAATCCAGGTGCATTGATTACAGTCCATTCAGGCTCGAAGTTTTCTAATTCAGAACTTGTTGGTCTTAAAAACATATTATAAGCGAAATAATTACTCCATGGATATTCATTAATTACCCGAATATTGGTGCGATATGTGGGGTCTGAGCAAGCGTAAGAATCTCTAACAAATATCTCTTTTTCACTAAGATATGAAGTGACTTTATCGTAAAGTAAATCGAATTTCAAAGCTGAGTAAGGGATGTTAACATCCCCCCACCAAACAAGATCCTTGGTAATTGCGTCTTTCACGATAAAACGGTCTTTGGGGGATCGACCCGTAAATTCACCTGTTGTTATGACTAATGCTCCAGTATTCGATTCAACCCCTTGTTTATTTATAATCACACGTTCATGTAATTGAGCTGGAGATAGCTGATAATTGACTTTAGCTGAAGTTATTGAGTATTGTTTTAACGAAATCGTTTTCGTATCTAGATAAAAGTTATCCATATTTTAAAGATTTTAATAAAACCGTAAAAGTATTAATTAAAATTAAGACTAAGGTATTTAAACTTTATTTCTAAAATTATATATAAATAATAGAGCCCATGAACCAATTAGAAACATACCACCTAAAGGAGTTATAAACCCTATTGATTTAAAATCAAATGTAGTTAAAATATTAGTTGCTAATAAGTAAATAGATCCTGAAAAAAGTGTAATACCTATTAATACTAGTATAGACAAAATAGACTGCTGACTTTTATTCAAACGGTTTGAGGAAGCTACATAAAAAAGTAAAAAAACGTGATAAATCTGGTAGCGGATTGCAGTGCCTAAGCTATCCATTGATGAATCATCAAGGATTGGTTTAAGCCCATGAGCCGCAAAAGCCCCTACTATTACAGCTATCCCACCAATAAGACTGGCCAATAAAATAATTTTTCTTTCCATAGCCTAATATAAAGTATTCAATTTACTACATTAGTAGTCAAACTAACCAAAAAAAATAAGAATCTCTAATCAATATGCGTAAAATTTTAATGATTGGAGCTGGCAAGTCAGCTTCTTACCTTGTTAAATATTTCTTAGAAAGATCTATTTCAGAAAAACTAGAAATAATTATTGGAGATTTAGATCTAACAAATGCTGAAAAATGGACTAAAAATAATCCAAACGCTCGCACGTTAAAACTAGATATATTTGACAAAAAATCTCGTAAAAAAGCTATCACAGGAGCTGATATTGTGGTATCAATGTTGCCTGCAAGGTTCCACATAGAGGTGGCGAAGGATTGTTTATCTCTTGGAAAACACATGGTTACTGCATCATATGTCAGTAAAGAAATGCAAGCTCTAAATGAACAAGCAAAGTCAAAAAAACTGGTGTTTTTAAATGAAATTGGAGTCGATCCAGGAATTGATCATATGAGTGCTATGCAAGTCATTGACCGCATTCGTGAATCAGGAGGAAATATTCTATTATTTGAATCTTTTACTGGCGGATTAATGGCTCCTGAAAGCGATACAAATCTTTGGAATTATAAATTTACATGGAATCCCCGAAACGTTGTTTTAGCAGGCCAAGGCGGAGCAGCAAAATTCCTCCAAGAAGGCAAATTTAAATACATTCCATACCATAGACTATTTAGGAGAACTGAATTTTTAGAAGTTGATGGATATGGGCGTTTTGAAGCATATGCAAATCGAGACTCATTAAAGTATAAAGAAGTATATGGA
>MDTG01396396.1_pt1 | contig 14546 bp, 15 predicted proteins | sample 811421 | NCBI WGS metagenome assembly MDTG01 (sample SAMN05326645, study PRJNA326480) | marine metagenome | isolation source: seawater | place: Pacific Ocean: South East | collected 2011
AATAAACTAACTTTTAATACTCAAAATATAAATATTTTAAACATAGATTTTTCAGAAAAATTTATCGATTTTAGTTTTCTTAAAAATATTGATATAGTAATTCATTTAGCAGGTTTAAACGAAAGTCAATGTAATATAAATTACAGTTTAGCCAAAAAAATAAATTATGAATTTACAAAAGAATTGTTTGAAAACTGTCTAAAGTTTAAGGTTAAAAAATTTATTAAGATTTCTTCAATCAAAGTTTATGGACTTGATCTTAATCATAATATTACAGAAAATAGTTCTTTAAAACCATTTAATAATTACTCAAAATTCCATACTTTATCTGATCAATACCTAATAAATAATAAACATAAAAATATTAATACAATAATACTAAGACTCAGTAATTGTTATGGACATCCTTTTTTCATAAACTATAAAAAGAAATTGAATATTTTATTTGATTTTTTTTATGAAGCAAATAATGAAAATCATATCAACATCAATTCTAAACAAGATGTAAATAAAAACTTTATAAGCATTATAGATTTTATAAAAGTAATTAATTTTTTTATATATAATTTTAATAAAACAGATATTTTTAACATTGGTTCAAAAGATTCAATAAATTTATTAAATATAGCTGAGAAAATTGCTTTCTTTTTCAAATCAAAATATAATAAAAAAATATATATCAATCACACAATTAAACCAATATATATAAAGAATAAAAAATTTTTTTATAACTGTGAAAAAATGTTTAATATAACAAATCTTAGGTTTGACACAATAAACGAAGATGAATTTATTAATATGAAAAAATATTTAGAAAAATATGATTAAAAAAATATCTATTTTAATTCCTGTTTTTAATGAAATTGACCGTATTGAAAAATGTATTAATGATGTTTTATCTGTAGATATTGAGCATTTTGATAAAGAGATAATTATATCAGACAATAATTCAAATGATGGAACAAAAGAATATTTGAAAAATATTACAGATAAAAAAATAAAAGTATTATTTCAAAAAATAAATAATGGTAAAGGCTCTAATTTAAGAAATGCACTTAGATATGCAACAGGAGATATTGTAATTTTCCAAGATGCAGATATGGAATATCCTTCTTCTAATTATCATGATTTAATTGAACCATTTGTTAAGTTTAATGCAGATGTAGTATATGGAACCAGACTAACTAGTGCAAAATTAACAAAAATATTGGGATTTCCAAATTACGTAGCGAATAAAATTATAACAATTTTTTTCAATTTGATTTTTAATAAATTATTTACTGATATTGAGACTGGTCAGAAAGTTTTTACAAAAAAACTTTTAGACAATTTGGATTTAAAATCTAATGGTTTTGAGATTGAAGTTGAAGTCTCATGTAAAATTGCTTCTCGGAAAAACCTAAATATATATGAAGTTCCAATTGTTATTGACTCCAGAAGATATTCTGAAGGTAAAAAAGTTAGTATTTTTGATTTTTTTATTGCAATTTTTTCAATATTAAAATGGAGAATTTTTCTTTTATTTAAAAAAAAATGAAAGAACTTTTATTATCTTATAAATATAAACGTTATTTTTTTTTATTAATCTTATTTACATTTATATTAATATTAGTTTCACCATTAAAGTCAGGTGATTTTCCTCATTATTATTTACAGGCAAATTTAATACATGAGATAGGGATATTTAATTACATTAGTATTCTATTTAATAGTCAAGTTTGTAATTACATAAATAATGATTTGTGTGACCCAACTCGACCATATTTTCTTTATTTTTTTTTTACATTATTTATTTATTTAATAAAAATTATTTTTTTATCTTATTGGGAAAATGCATTTATATTAGTTAATTTGATTTTTACTGGCATTATATATTTAAAACTATTTAAATTATTAAAAAGTAAGATAGAGCTTCATTTAATTTTTTCTATATTATTTCTCATAAATATTGAGCAAAATATTTGGAATTTATATATTTTAGGTGACGTCTTTATTAATTTTCTTATTTCATTATTATTTTTCAGTATAATTTCATCTTATCCAAACAAAAGTATCAATTTTAAAAGTATAGTTTTTTATACTTTCTTTTCATTTCTTATTTTTTTCTCTAAACCTACAGGTTTTTTAATCATAATTTTTTTTGTTTTTATTTTCATATTTATTTCTATTGAATCAAAAATAAATATCGATAATCTTTTATTTTATTCTTTATTTATAATCTCTGTAGTTTTTATTTTTTTATCTATCATTATTAGTAATTTAAGTTCTATAAACACAGATTGGGGTAAAAGTTGGAATTTAATAAAATTTATTGAAGATGGTATTATCATTAATACAGATTCTGAAAATAAAATTGTTAAAATTGATATGGGTAATAATAGTTTTGGTAATATATTTTTTTATTTCTTGTATAAATTTATATATTTTTTTAAATTTTGGAAATTTGATTTGTGGAGTTTTGAGCATAACTTCATCAGTATTTTTGTTTCCATTCCGTTATACATTTCTTTTTTGTATAGCTTAATTTTCTATAAGAATTATTCATTAACAAATAAACGAAATATTATGATATGCTCATCATTAATTTTTGCAGTTGCCATATTTCATACTTTAACTTTCATAGATCGTGCATTTAGATTTAGATTGCCAGCATATACACCGCTATATTTTATTTTAGCCTTAAATTTAAACTTATTACATAAGAGATTTCAAAATAAGTTACCCTTCTTTAAAAAATAAATGACTAATTTTAGATTGATTGACAAAAATTTACTTAGCAATTATACCCACAACTATGGCGGAGTAGCTCAGTTGGTCAGAGCGCACGGCTCATATTCGTGATGTCGGGGGTTCAAATCCCTCCTCCGCTACCAATTTTATGAAAATTAATTTTAAATATCTCTTTTTTTTACACTCTTGTTTACATTCTTTTTCTTTGTTTATTTTTCATCTTTAGGTTTACTTTATTATAAATTAAATGCGGGTAAAAAGTTTGAGTTCTTAGGTAACTTAGTTAAAGTATTTTCTGTAAGCACATATTCATTTTTAAAGACTAATTTAGAATATGTAGAATACTTGACATTAAATGATGTAAAATTACAAAATGTTAAAAACATAAATAAGAATATTCAAATTAGTACTAATTCTCAAACATTAAAAGATAAACTAATTTTAATACCAAGATATTCTGATGAAATTAAAAGATCAATTGTTGAATTAAGAGATTTAAGTAGTTTAAAATTAATTCATAGTTGGGTATTAGATTTTTCTTCAATAAAAAAATTAGTTAATAAATATAAATCTAATACTACTATTTTTTTAAAATAAAATATATATCATCTTATACTATGAACAGATTTGCTTATTTTTTAAAAAATAGTAAGTCATTTAATTATTTTCTAATATTTTTTTTCTGTATATTATTAACATTATTTTTGAGAATTTATAATCTTGAAGATGTGTACACAGAGTATGATGACGTAGGAGTATTGGCTTTACATGAATTTAATACTGAAGATCAAAATATAAAATTAAATATAAGTAATTTAAAATATAATTTTACAATCAAAAAAGATAAGATAAATCAATTTGAAAATAGTTTTTTGTTTCCCTTTTATATAGCATATTCATGGACATACGCTCCAGGTCAATATTTTTTTTATCCTTTAATAAATAACAACGAAGATAATTATAATGAGAAAATTTATAAAGGTAGAATTTTATCAGTGACAGCATCGACAATTTGTTTCCTTTTATTGTTTTTATTATTCCATAAAATTTCATCTAACAAATTAAGTTTTTTGACTTTTTTTTGTGTTTTATTTTATTCACTTTCTTCAAACTCAATACTTTATTCTCACCATATGGGACCATATTCAACTTATTCTATGGCTTCAGCAATATCATTGTATTTGCTTTGCCTGCAATTTAAAAAAAAAATTAATATAAATAGTTTTTTTTTATTAAATACTTTTCTTTTATATTTTTCTTATTTAAACATATTATTTTATTTACCATCAATTATTATATTCTTAAATAAACATAATTTTTTAGAAATATTTAAAAAATTTTTCACTCGTCCTATTTTGACTTTAATAAATATAATTTTATTTTTTCCAATAATTTTATTAATATTTCATAAAAAAAAATATGGATTTGGAAAAAGAGGTATTTCAATACAAGATTATCAGAACGATGCTTCATTTTTTGATTATTTTTTAATTAATATCAATCAAATTTTTATATCATTTAGATCAGTATTTTATGGTTTTATAAATTTTTCAAATATTTTTATTTTGTTATTTTTTTTATTTTTTCTTATTATTTTTTATATTTTTAAGTTTAAAAAACTATCTTTACCAAAAAAAAACATAATTAACTTTGAAATTAATAATATTTTTTTAATTTGTTGTTTTTCTTTTTTTATTCAATGGATTATATTATTTAATTTTTCAGTTTTACCATTGGATCAAACTCGACATTCTTTAGCTTTTTTCCCAGTTGCAATTACAATTTGTTTTACAATATTAAATTATTTTAAAATCAGGAATATTTTTTATTTATTGCTAATAATTTCTTTATTACCACTCTCAATCTCAGAAAATATTCGACTAATTGATTCTAAGAAATCTAATTTCAAATTTGAGATTTTTAATGCATATTCAACAAAAAATATTATTACATATGAGCAAACTTTGAGTCCTGCTTTATTTTTTAATAATTCTCATAGTGTGTACAACATATCATTCAATTCATTTAAGCAAATAATTGATAATGATAATATAAAGGATTTTCTTTTTGTAAGTCAAAGTAAAAGTCTAAATCAATTCATGAATTTATTATCCCAGGATCATGATTCAAAAAGATTTAAACATAAAACTTCAATATTAAAATTTTTAAATAAATATCATCATATTATTGTTAATGAAGATAGTTCAGAGATCTATTTTCCTTACAATAACTATACTGTTAATTCTAACCCTAATGGATTTTATTTGTATTATTTCAAAAAGAAAAAATAATTTTATTTCATAGGATTTTGTAAATAATTATTAATAATTAGTTAATTGTTATTTTATAAATAAGAATTTATACTGTATAAATTACCTAAAATAATGAGTGTTAGTAAAATTATAGAATGTATAAAATACAATAAATTACTAGGTTCAAAAGTTTCACAAATTGGAACCTTTGGAAATTTGAGTATTAAAATAGATAAAATCAATATGTTTATAAAACCAAGCGGTATTAATTATAAAAGTCTTAATGAAAACCAGTTTTATCCTGTAAATTTGAAAAATATAAATTCAAAACATAAGTATAAACCTTCAGTTGACTCAGAGACACATTTATATTTATATAAGTATTTCCCTTCAATTAATTGTATAGCTCACTTTCACTCTAAATATGCAACTATTTGGTCTCAATCTTGTAAAAATATACCCATTCTTGGAACTACACATGCTGACTATTTTAAAAATGAAATTCTTGTAACAAAAAAATTGAATAAAAATGAAATTAATAAACATTATCAGATTAATATAGCAAAAAGTATATTAAAAATTTTTAAAGAAAAAAAATATTCATATTTAGATTGTCCAGGTGTTCTTGTTGCTAATCATGGTGCTTTTGTATGGGGAATATCAGCTGAGGATGTAATTAATAAAAGTATAATCTTAGAATTTATTTCTGAATTAGCATTTAAGACATTGCAAATTAATAAAAATATAAAAGTTTCCAAGCATTTAATTGAAAAACACTTCTCAAGAAAAAACGGCAATTCCTCTTATTATGGTCAAAAGTGATATTTGATCAAAATTTAAAAAAAAGTTTAGATTATTTCTTGTATAAAAGAATTCATTTAATTTTATATATTTTTTTTGGTATTTTATCTGTAGGTGCAGAGCTTTTAATTAGAAATTTTTTTATTAATATTGGATTGTCTATTTATTTTACAGATTATTTTAGTGTTCTAATTGGTATTTTTTTAATGTTTGTGCTTAATGCAACATTCAATTTTAATATACCAAAACACCTATTTTTTAAGTCATTTTTATATTTTTTCATCATCTCTGTTCTTTCAATCTTTTTACAAAACCAGCTTAATATAAATCATTCATTATTATTTGAAATTCCAAAATTTGTTAACATTGACGACTCTTACAATATTAATAAAATTTTTCTTATGACTCTATTATTTATACTAGCATATTCTATTCATAGAAAGCTAAGTTTTAAAGATGAAAAAAAAGTTGGTGTTGCAATATATGCAAATGGACATGAAGATATTGAATTAATTTATAATAAAATAGGTCCGTATCCTGATTTTATACATGTTGATATTGTTGATAAGACATTAAATCCAAATGCAAATGATATCCAATCATATAAGTTAGAAGTTATAAAAGCATATTGGCCAAATCATAAAATTGAGACACATATAATGTCAACAAAACCAAGTACAATTATTCCTTTAGTAGCTAAGTTTAGTGATATTGTATATTTTCATATTGAAAATCATGAAAATTCAAAAGATTTGATAAATCAAATATTATCTTTTAATACAACCCCAGGAATCGCAATACATTATAAAAGCAATATCTTTCTAAATGATCAAATTTTTAAACTAGCTAAAAATTTTTTAATATTAGCGATTGATGAAATTGGTATATCTGGGCAAAATTTTAACAATAAAGCCTTTGATAAAATCAAGACATTAAATTCATTAGAAAAAAATACAAATTATAATTTATGTGTTGATGGAGGAGTAAATCTAACAAATATTGATAAAATAAATGCAAAAAAAGTTGTTTCAGGCAGTAATATTTTAAATAATAATAATTCTAAAAAACAAATAATGAAATTAAAAACTGTTGCAAGATATGCAAAATAAAAAAATTGATTTTAATAAAAAAGAATTCTCCAAAAAAGTTTTTTCAATTCTTATAAAAAACCCAAATATTTTTTCAGCTACAATAGTTGGATCATTTCAAAATAAAAAAAAGTTTAATATTAAAAGTGATATAGATTTAGTAGTAATTTTCAAAAAACTTAATAAAAAAATATATTTTGATTGTATTAAAAATATTGAAAAAATTAATATTAATAAATATACAAATTTTAAATCTTCAATTAATATAAATCATTCATTTGGTCCAATTAAATTCTATAATAAAAACAAAATCACTATTCATTTAATGATGTATGATCTCAATGAACATTATAAACATGTTATGGATAGCCCATTTACGTGCTATGATTGGGAAAGGAGTAATTTTTTCATTGGGACAAGGTTAAAGAATATTTTTCCAATTAAAAACCTTTATTATAAAGATTTTTTACAATCTAGAAGAGGTGTTAAAAATTTAATATCTAATTTAGAATCAAATTATATCCAGATACAAAAAAAACTTTTTAAAAATGGAAAAACATACCATTATAATTATAGAAAAAAACTTACTAAAGTAGATAAGTTTGAATTATCTTACAGTTTAATTAATAACTCAATTATAAACTTTTATAAATTCAAATACCAAAAAAATCAATTACCAACAAAAAATGAATTTAAAAAATTATTTTTAGAGATAACTCATAGTTCCAAATTATATTTTCAATTCATAGAACTAAAAAAAATAAAAGTTTCACAAATATTTTTTATAAAAGACTATATTTTATTAACTAAACAATTTTTAGGTTTTTTTGAAAAATATTTAGATCAATTAAATTATTCAAACATTATATATATGCGACATGCTAAAACTAAATGCAATAAATCAATATTTTTAGGCCAAAATTTAGATTTAGATATTCAAGAAAAGCCAAAAAAATTAAATGTGAATTTTGATTTTCAGTTATTCTACTCAAGTAATTTAAAGAGATCTATACAAACGTGTTTATTTTACAGCAAAAGAAATAAGGTCATCATTAACAAATTATTAACAGAAATAAATTATGGAAATGCAGAGGGTATGGATTTTATACAATTAAAAAATAAATATAATAAGATTTTATCAAAATGGTCTAAAAAAATAGATGCAAGATTTCCAAATGGAGAAAACAATAATGATGTTTTAAAACGAGTTTTGAATTTTAATAATATCTTGAGAAATAAATTAAAAAAAAATAAAAAAAATAATACACTTATTGTTACTCATAACGTTTTTTTGAGATGTTTAATTGGATCAACGCTTAATTTAAGCAATCATGACTGGTATAAAATTAATATTAAATACAATGAAATTATTAATTTTATCTATTATAATGATAGAATTATACCAAATTTTAATCGAAAAAAATATTATGTAAATGAAATTAGGAATTTTTATTGATCTAGATCCAGTATTTATTAAAAAAATAAAAATATGGAAGAATTTGGTATTTAAAAAATTTGGAAGACAAACTTATATTGACCATCCTGAACATATAACTCTGCTAACAATTGATATTAAAAAATCTAAAGCAAAAAATTTAAATAAAAAAACTATCAATTTTTTATTACAGAAAAATATTCAAATTTTATCAAATTCAAAAAAAATATTTTATGATGATCCTTTAACTAAAGGAGATACTTTTGTTTACAAAATAAATAAAAATTACAAATTAAATAAATTGCAACTTGATCTTTTAGATAATTTGTCAGAATATCGTGGCATTACAAAATCTAAAATAAAAAATCATCAACTTAAAAATAATTATATTAAATATGGATATTTTTTTGTAGGTAAATCTTGGATACCTCATGCTACAATAGCTTCAATTAAATTTAAAGATAATAAAAAAGTAACCAAATTTAAAAAAATTTTTTTTGATAACAAAGAAACATTTAAATTTGACCTAAAATCAATTTCATTCTGGAATATTTCATCTAATAAGCATAAAAAATTATTTACAATTAAATTAAATGAGAAAAGTTAACATTTTATTAATGGCGGGTCGTGGTAATAGATTTAAAGTTAATGGTTTTAAAAATCCAAAACCATTTATAAATATTAATGGAAAACATATGTTCGTAAACGTAATTCTCAATGCATTTAAGCCTGACTTATGGATCATTATTTCATTAAAAAAACATTCTGAAAAATTTAATATAGGATCAATTTTAAAAAAAAATAAAATTAGAAACTTTAAATTAATTGAGTTGTCTAATGTTCCAAACGGCCAAGCTAAATCTGCATTAAAAGCAAAAAAATATTTAAATAATGATGATATAATTACCATTTTTCCTTGTGATGGAATTTCATATTTTAAATTTTTAGATATAAAAAAATATTTAAAAAAAAATCACATAATTGTTATTACTAGGAAACCAGAAATTTATAATTTAAACACCCCTAAACAATTTGGATGGGTGACAAGTAATAAAAATCTAATTAATCAAATTTATTGTAAATCCAAACCTAAAAATATTGCCAACTCAAGTGTTATTGTTGGTATATTTGTTTTTAGAAATAAAAAAATAATGATTTCTTCTTTTGAAAAAATGTTAAAAAATAAAGCTAAAATAAATAATGAATACTATATTGACGAGTCTTTAAAATCCTCAATAATTTTAAATTATAAATTATATAATTATCAAATTGACAAATTTATATCAACTGGCACTCCTGATGAATTAAAATTAAATAGTGAGAAATATAAATGGAATTAAGTATTGTAATTCCATGTTATAATGAAGAAGATAATATAAAAAAACTTCTTAAAATTTTTAAAGAAAATTATAAAAAAGAATTAAATTATGAAGTTATATTTGTGGATAATGGATCCACTGATCTTACTTTTAAAATTTTAGAAGATGAAATTAAAAATTACAAAAATTTTAAAATAATTAAATTGAAGCAAAATCAGGGATATGGAGGTGGAATAATAGCAGGTATCCAAGAAGCTAAAGGAGATATATTATCATGGACTCATGCTGATATTCAAACTAATCCGATTGACATTTTTAAGATGTATTTTGAAAATAAAAAATTGTTTTTAAATAAGAAAATATTAATTAAGGGCAGTAGAAAAAATAGATCTAAAATAGATTTAATTTTTACAAAAATGATGTCTATATTTGTATTTTTTTTTCTTAATATAAAATTAGATGATATAAATGCCCAACCTAAAATTTTCCCTAAAATACTTGCAAGAAATTTAAATGATGGTCCAAAAAATTTTTTACTAGACTTATACATTTTAATTCAATCCAAAATAAATAATTTTGAAATAATAAGTATTGAGAATAATCTATATAAAAGAAATGCTAATAAACCCAAAGGTGGTGGTAGTATATATGGTAAATTAAAATTAAGTATTTCTACAATGAAATATATTTTGTTAAATAGAAAACTAATAAAAAATGGAAATTATAATTCATCAGATAAATAAAATAAAACATCTTAAAAAAATTAAGAAAATCTACGGTGTTGAAATTGATATAAGGACACATAGATCGAAATTGATTTTAAGTCATGATCCTTTTCACAATGGTGATACACTAGAAAATTATTTGGAGAATTATTTTCATGGTACTTTAGTTCTTAATATAAAAGAGTCCGGTATTGAAAATGATGTATTAAAACTTATTAAAAATTTCAACATTAAGTCTTATTTTTTATTAGATGTAGAGTTTCCATATATTTATTATGCATATACAAAAAAAATTAAAAATATTGCTCTTAGATTTTCTGAATTTGAAAATATTGAAAATATTAAAATCTTTAAAAAAAATTTCAATTGGATATGGATAGATACTATTACAAAAAATCCTATATCAATGAAAAATTATAAAATATTAAAGCAATACAAAACTTGCCTAGTATCACCTGATAGATGGGGTAGATCAAAACATATTATCACTTTGAAAAATTACTTAAAAAAGAATAATTTTAAAATTAGTTCAGTTATGACAGATTTAAAATATGCTAGTTTATGGGAGTAGTTTTAAAATATCTATATATCATTCCGCTTACACCATAAAATCCAATTAATTTTAGATTATTATATACATCCAAATTTTCTTCCAGAGCATTCAAAATACTTTTACCGTTTTGATCTATATTGTGACAATCATCTACTATAATATAACTTCCATGAGATAATTTTTTTTTGATAAATTTAATGCATGGAATTGCTGACTTATATATATCACAATCAATAAAAACTAATGCAATATTAGTAATCTCATTTTCTAATTCTTTATTTTGAAGACTTTCCTCAAAATAACCTTTTATAATTTTACATTTAACAGGGTGCTTTTTTTCAAGTTTTTTTACAAAATTATAATCAGATTGAAATTTTTTTGATGTAAATTCAGAGTGTACCTCCTCTGGAAAACCTTCAAATGAATCGAAGCCATAAAATTTTCTATTTTGTTTATATTTTCTAATTGTTTTAGAATAGATATTTAATGCATGATTAATTGTTGATCCTGTAAAAACTCCAAATTCAAGATAATCACCTTCAATTGAGTCTATTCCTAAATTAAATAAAGCTTTTCTTATTTCATTATATTTTGATAAGTTATGAAATATAAAAAAAGGTATTAAATTTACAACAAAACTAGAAATATTATGAATTAATCTTGAGTATTTTATAAAATTAATTAGCATTATTTTAAATCTAATTTAATGATTAAAATATTATATACAAACTTTTCTTAAAATTGTTAAGAGGTTTTAGATAAAAATTAAGAGTCAATATGAAAACAATATCTATATTTGGAGGAGGAGGGTTTATAGGAAGCCATTTATGTAAATTTTATTTATCAAAAAATTTTAATGTAAAATGTATTGATAATTTTAGCACAAGTAAAAAAAACAATATAATTAAATTGCAAAATTTTAAAAATTTTGAATTGATTACCCATGACATTACTAAAAAAATCGATATTGTTTCTGATATCTATATTAACCTTGCATCACCCGCTTCTCCATTTCAATATCAAGTAGATCCTGTAAAAACATTCAAAACAAATATCATTGGATCAATTAATGTATTAGATCTTGCAAAAAAATATAAGTCAAAAGTATTTCAAGCTTCAACAAGTGAAATTTATGGAGACCCTCTTCAACATCCACAAAGTGAGACTTATTTTGGTAACACTAATCCCATAGGTTTGCGTTCATGTTATGATGAAAGTAAAAGAGCGGCTGAAACTTTATTTATTGACTACAATAGGATGTATAAAACAAAAATAAAAATAGCTAGAATTTTTAACACATATGGACCTAATATGTTGAAAAATGATGGGAGAGTTATAAGTAATTTTATTAATCAATCCATTAGAAATAAAAATATAACTATTTATGGTGATGGAAGTCAAACTAGAAGCTTTTGCTTTATTGATGATCTAGTATTTGGAATAGATAAATTAATTATGTCTAAAAATACTATAACAGGTCCAATAAATTTAGGTAATGATCAAGAATTAAAAATAATTGACTTAGCTAATCTAATTATTAAATTAACAAATTCTGATAGTAAGATTATTTTTAAAAAATTACCATCAGATGACCCTTTAAAAAGAAAACCTGACATAAGAAAAGCAAAAAAAATATTAAATTGGAAGCCAAAAACAAATTTAAATTTAGGAATAAAGAGAACAATAAATTATTTTCAAAAATTAAATGAAGCTTAGTATTATTATACCATGTTTTAATGAAGAAAATACAATTGATATTATAATCAAAAAAGTATTAAATTATTCATCTAATAAAAAAGAAATAATCATTGTTGATGATTGCTCTACTGATAAGACTGTAGAAAAAATAAATAAATACATAAAAAATAAAGAAATAACTTTGCTCAAAAATTCTAAAAATTCAGGAAAAGGTTTTTGTATTAGAGAGGCTTTAAAAATAATTACTGGTGACATTGTTTTAATTCAAGATGCTGATTTAGAATATGATCCAAAAGATTATAAAAAACTTATAAATCCAATTTTAATTGATGTTGCTGATGTTGTATATGGCTCAAGATTTATTGGGTCCGAACCAAGAAGGAAAATTTATTATATAAATAAAATTGGAAATTATTTTTTAACTTTTTTATCTAATATTTTTACAAATTTGGATCTAACAGATATGGAGACTTGCTATAAGGCTGTAAAAACTGAAAAAATTAAACAAATTATTTTAAAAGAAAATCGTTTTGGTTTTGAGCCGGAAATTACAGCTAAACTTGCTAAAATTAAATGTAGATTTTATGAAATTGGTATTTCATATTATGGAAGAACATATGAAGAAGGTAAAAAAATTAGATTTAAAGATGCTGTTAGGGCAATTTATTGTATTCTAAGGTATAATTTTTTCTCATAAGTTTATTGATATTTTCATAATTCTCAGTAATAGGTAAGATTGTAACGCGGGATGGAGCAGCCCGGTAGCTCGTCAGGCTCATAACCTGAAGGTCGTAGGTTCAAATCCTACTCCCGCAACCAATCTTTAAGCTTTAACTTTGCAAAAATATAATCATCGTAAGTATCAATGTTGATTGATTTGATTTCATTCATGATATAAGCAATTGGTTTTTTTGTAATTATTTGTTTTTCTTTTAGTAATTGAGATATCTTTGTTATATATATAGAACCATTTCTAATATAAATTTTATCTAAATCTTGCCTTCTTCTAGTTTCTCCATCATCTTTAGATGTTAGCGGTTTCATAATGTTTTTTTTATCTATTTTATACATTCTTGATGGGTGATTTGCTTTTACTTTTACAACACCTATTAAACACATTTTTTTATTATCAATTATTGTTTTGATGCAGTTATCAATATCTGATGATTTTCGAAAAGGGTTTGTTGGTTGTAAGACAACTACATAATCATAATATTCCTTTCTTGCTTTTAGATAATTGAGAGCATGCATAACTACACTTACTGTTGTTGCTTTATCTCCAGAATATTTTTTTGGTCTTTTAAAAGGTATATCGCAATTTTTTTTAAAGGGTTTGAATTTGCTTACATCGTCAGTAGAAATAATCAATCTGTCAAGAAATTTAGATTTATTTCCTGAATCTATGGCATACCTAACTAATTCTTTTCCTCCAAGTTTTAAAAAGTTTTTGTTTTTAACAGATTTTGAACCTTTCCTTGCAGGAATAATACCTAAAATTTTTTTATTTTTATACAATTGTTGTATCTTTTAATTTGTATTAAAGCTTATTATCTTAGCGAAAATATACTTATGTAATGTTATTTAAACCTTATTTTAAGCTAGATTCTATGATAATTTTCGAATAATGTGAAATCTCATCAAAAATTCGCAGAAATCAATGATTTTTTTTTAATTTTTAAGTTTGACATCAAATTTTTATACCTTTATAGCAACTACTCCTTTTCGAAAGAAAAGAAACATCCAAAGTCTTAAATTATATTTTTTCGGGGATGTTTTAACTTTGAAATGTTAATAGGATTATAAAGAGATACGTAGACAACAATTCGTAATTCAATTTTTACGAATGTTAATGGAATACGTATCGACAAATATTTTTTGTTTATACAAGAAGTATTCCGCTTTAACGGACGTTCCGTAATTTTTGACTTCGGTCAAATTTACTTAA
>MDTG01133745.1_pt1 | contig 14545 bp, 16 predicted proteins | sample 811421 | NCBI WGS metagenome assembly MDTG01 (sample SAMN05326645, study PRJNA326480) | marine metagenome | isolation source: seawater | place: Pacific Ocean: South East | collected 2011
CGCTCTAACTGGCGACAGGTATCAAGCACCGCTTTATGCTCAATTTTTGAGGTAATAACATGCTTGCCTTTGCGCTGGTTAAAATGGGCACAGCCTTTAATCGCTAGGTTATTGGCCTCTGTAGCACCACTGGTCCAGACAATTTCACGTGGGTCAGCGCCGATTAGTCTGGCGACATCGGTACGCGCATCTTCGACCGCGGCTTCTGCCTGCCAACCGAACACATGAGAGCGCGAGGCCGGGTTACCAAACTGGCCCGTTGGTGTCAGGAATTGCATCATTTTATCTGCAACAGCCGGATCAACCGGTGTTGTGGAAGCATAATCCAGATAAATAGGAAGGTTCATTAATTACTCCAAAGCTAGCAGGCGCCAGCCTGCAAATTATCATCTATTACCAGCAACTGTTCGACCTGTCGCCGTGCAATATGTTGTACGTTTCGTTTCGCCACTAGATCAGCCAAGCTAATATCGTTTAAAAATCGGTGAATCTCATTACTTAGATCCGACCACAGGGTGTGGGTAAGACAGATCTCACCGCCCTGACAATCGCCTTTACCCTGACAATTAGTGGCATCTATCGATTCATTAACCGCATCGATAATTTGCGCGACATAAATACCCTCACTGGGACGCCCTAAATGGTAGCCACCCCCTGGTCCACGCACGCTGGAGACAAGTCCGGACTGGCGCAAGCGCGAAAAAAGCTGCTCTAAATACGACAGCGAAATAGATTGACGCTCAGAGATATCAGCCAGCGAGATCGGTTTGTCCTGCGCATGCAGTGTCAAATCGAGCATAGCAGTTACTGCATAGCGTCCTCGCGTTGTTAATCGCATATCTAGCACCTAGTGATTTTAGACCGTTTTGATGGGCGGAATTATCTAATACCTGAGTATTTTAGTCAATTAAATACCTGATTAATTTTATCAACTATTTATTGATAATACGCTGTACCGACGACAGTAAACCACGCAGAATTGACACTTCCATTTGGTCCATTCTGACACGATTAAACAATCGCCGCATACGTGTTAAAAGCTGCTTGGGGTTGTCCGGATCATAGAACTCTAGATCCGCCATGGTCTGTGCTAAATGCTTATGGAAGTACTCGAGATCATCGGCAGTCACCGGTGGCTGATCCCACTCCTGCAATGATGGCAGATTACCCTCGGCATCAGCCAGACTGGCCATGCGGATTTCGTAACTCAATACCTGCACCGCAGTGGCCAGATTCAGTGAACTGTAATCTGGGTTAGAGGGAATATGCACATGGTAGTGGCACTTGTGTAATTCCTCATTGGTAAGGCCGCGGTCCTCACGCCCAAATAGCAGGGCAATATCATGGCTGTGCGCCTCTTGCCAGATTCGCGCACCGCACTCGCGCGGATTAATCAGCGGCCAGGGAATGCGTCGTTCACGGGCACTGGTGCCCACCACTAGCCCGCAACCTGCAATCGCTTGATCAACAGAATCCACTATTTTCGCATTAGTTAATACATCTCTGGCACCGGCCGCCCGCCATACCGCTCTGGGCGCCGGATACTCACGCGGTTGCACCAGATACAATTCGCTTAAGCCCATATTTTTCATGGCTCGCGCGGCACCGCCAATATTGCCCGGATGAGCGGTATTGACCAACACAATGCGGATTTTTTGCTGTCGTTCAGTGGTAGACACAACGCGCCTCTCGTCTATTTACAAAGCTGCCCCAAAATCGGGGCGCGAGTGTAGCAGAATCAGGCTTCTCTGGCACAGTAGTTCTGTTACAATGCGCTCCGCTCTTTAAGTCACTTGGAACATACCCTATGCAACCTATGGTTAATATTGCCCTGCGCGCTGCCCGTCTGGCGGGGGAAATGATTGTTAAGTCTGCTGACAATCTCGATTTGGTCAAGGTTGATGAAAAGGGTCGCCATGACTTTGTCACCGAAGTGGATCGCCGCTCGGAAGAGACCATTATTTACCATATTAACAAAGCCTACCCCGACCACCGTTTTATCGGTGAGGAAAGTGGTATCAGTGGCAATGCCGATGCTGAAGTGGAATGGATAATCGACCCTTTAGATGGCACCACAAATTTTGTTCGAGGTATTCCCCATGTGGCTATTTCCATTGCCTGTCGTATTAAAGGCAAATTGGAGCATGGGGTTATTTTGGAACCGTTTAAGCGCGAGGAATTTACCGCTAGTCGCGGTCATGGCGCAAGCCTTAACGGTCGCCGCATCCGCGTCTCCGGTCGCACCGAAGAAGCAGGAGCACTCTACGCTACGGGCATTCCCTTTAGCGCACCCTCATTTAATGAGATGGATAACTACTTGGCCTGTATGCATGATTTTGCCGATAACTCTGCAGGTATTCGACGTTTAGGCGTCGCCTCACTGGATCTGGCCTATGTTGCCGCTGGGCGTATGGATGTATTCTGGGAAATGTCATTAAAGCCCTGGGATATCGCCGCCGGTGTGCTGATGGTTCGCGAAGCGGGCGGTATGGTGAGTGATTTTCAGGGTGGTGAGAGCTTTATGCAGTCAGGCAATATTCTCGCATGCACACCTAAGCTGTTTAAGCCCAGCCTTAAGGTGGTGTCCAAACATCTAGGGCATATAAAGTAATTAGTCGGTAAGAGGAATCTCTTACCAGTCTAATTAGCGGTTAAAATAGAGCGGCCAAACGCTCAAACAACCAGTATGCGCTGGTAATCCCGACTCCAAATACAACCATATCAGTAAGCAATGTACGGTGTTTGCTGACCGGTGCAATAGTGCGCAGGCCAAGAAAAACGATTATCAACACCAGCGCAATAAATAATAGTTGACCCAATTCAACACCAATATTAAAAAATAGCAGCGCCTGCGCTTTCATTGCTGTCGGCAACCCCAACTCCTGCAATACCACAGCAAAACCAAATCCATGCAGTAAGCCAAATGCCGATGATGCACTGACTGGATAGCGCCAGGTAAAACTTGGCGACTGCCCCTCTGGTGCGCGTCGGTGTTTAATAATTTCCACCGCTAGCAAGACAATACTTAAGGCAATCAATAACTCCACTAACTCCGTGGGCAAGCGGACAATATCTAAGGTTGCCAAACTGAGCGTAATAGAATGGGCTAGGGTAAAACCCGTTACTGTTAATAGCAGGCGTTTAAAGCGACCGGCAATAATCATTAAACACAGCACAAATAGCAGGTGATCTGTGCCCACCAGAATATGCTCTATTCCAGCCACAGTATATTGTTTGGCGACAGCTGCGGCACTGGTGGCAATCGGTATAATTAAAGCGGTTTTTTCCGGACCCGAAAAAACTTGAATAGGCTCTTGCTCAAAGGGCTTAAACACCAATAGCGACGTCAGTGCGGGATTAGTTGCGGGGTAGTCCAAGCGCACCTCAAAGGGCACTTCAGCGGGCAATCCAGAGGGCACTGCAGGGTCAGTTATATTACATTGGTAAAGCCGGCGACCGATTAAACCGGCCGCAGTTGCACCATCGGCCACTGTGCACTGGGGGTGCTGCAAACTGATGGCGGGTGCCCGAACGGCAGGCATGACTGGCGGTACTTTCCATTTCAGTAAAAATTGACTGTTATTATTTTCCACCACCTCTATATACACCGGGCGAGCTTCATCGGCCAATGCCGCACCGATGGGTATAAAAAGCATGGGCAAAAAAAGCACGGGCAAAAAAAACATGGCGATAAATGCCTTAGCGACAATAGCAAGGCGCATCACTCAGTCTCGATCTGATATTTGGCAACCAGTTTATCAATCGCCTGACGCTTGATATCCCGCTGTTGCTGACGCTGTTTATCGGCCAATACCGCGGCGCTTACCTGCTCAAAGGCTGGAATATAGGCGGCGCTATTTTTAACCAGCAACAGCAGATGCCAACCATGGTCAGACTCTATTGGCCCCTGCCATTGTTGGGCACTATCAAAAGCAAAAACCTGTTGTTGAAATGATGCGCCAAAATGACTGGCAATCTCATCGTCTTGACGATTGACATAGTTGCGGTTGTACAGGAACCGTTCGCCATATCTAGATGCATGTTCAAAAGGCACATCGTTGGCATTTAATTGTTTTAATAGCGCCGCCGCCAATGCCTGAGCCTCAGCGGAGCTACGATTTTGTGAGGAAAAAAACACATGGGTAAAGGTCGCTTCAGCGGCTTTTTTATAGTCCTGCTGATTGTGCTTATAATAGCGGCGTAAATCTTCTTCGGTCAGCGCTGCGGCCTGGTCATAAAACCCCTGCGCCAGATAGTCCATTTTCTGAATCAAGCGACGGCGAATAATCGGGTCATTGCTGTCCAGACTAAGCGCCATGGCCTCGCGAAATAGCACTTCTTCACGCACATAATCATCAATCAGACGTTGACGCGCCTGCGGGTTGAGCCGCGCCAATGCAGCGACAGCCTGATCTGGCTTAAACGTCTTGGCGCGCTGCTGCATAAACTGCAACAACTGCGGGTCACCTATATCGATACGGTATTGGTCGTAGGCGTAATCCTCAGCGTTAATCCAACGCTCACCGCCAAACAGAACCAGTGCAATTACCAAGAACTGCACTAGAGGTTCTTTGGATAGCTTTTTAATCATTGTACTGTTTTATTCCTATGCACAGATTGACTTAGGGCGTATACCACACTGGCGAGGTATAGGCGCGCTCTTGAATGGTTTTTGCGCCTCGGGGTGGCTTATCCAGCTGCAGCGCAAGGCTATCGAAAAGACCATTGCGCGGTGTCGGGATTTGCAACACCCGCACATAGTAAAACGCGCGTTGTGCCGGATCAAAATCCGGGTCGCTCCAGCGACTGGCAAACTCGGCTTGACCAATACTGTTGGTATAGCGGGCAGTTTGTACATCTACCGTATTACCCACAGGTGGTAACTTGCCATTGGCATCGGGCTGTCGCTCACCGGCCCAGTCGATATCGTAAACAGTTTCAAACTGTTCACCCGCAGCATTGACCCAACCCTTAACCATCTGCACTCGATCGAGGTTGGCGCCAAGTGGGTCTTTTACCGCGCGAACAATAAATTGCGGTGCCTGCTCCGCGCCATTGGCGGTTAAGTCACCCCCCATGGGAATACCATATTGGTAGCCAATTGATGCAAAGTCCTCGGCACGCTCAGCGTTTGCCGGAAACTCCCAGCCAGCAAACAGTTGCACGCGCATACGCGGACCACTGGTAGCGTAGGTTTCTTTGCGCTTAAACGCGGCATAAATAGCCTCGCGATTATTGCCTGTGGCCCAGACTGCGGCTAAACCAGAGGCTGACATATCCCAGCCATTGGCAGCAATAGGGCTACCCTGCACCGTTGCTTTGGTTTCTGGGGTGGAATCTTTCGCCATCTTGCCCCAAAAGTTACTCTCTTCCGGCGAGGCTAATCCAGAATGAGCATCGGTTGATCCAATAAAACCAAACTTATAGGGATTGACACCAATAGTTTGTGCTATTGCCAAGCCGCTTTTGAGCGCCGGGCGAACATAATCACCGGGCGATACGGCGGTTTTATTTTCACTGGTCTGAATGTAGTACTCATAGGTTTCAAAATCGGCAAATTCATCATTGGGCGAAAACTCGGGGTGGGTTTCACTGTCACCTTTAATCTGTGTCACTTCGGTGAGTGGCTCCCACCGCATTCGCGTACGGGCATAGTCTGCGGTAATGGACTGGCCTTTAACCGTAGTCTCAGCAAACATATAACCTTTGGAGATATTTGAGTTATGTGGAATCGATATAAACCGACTGCCGGTGCGCTGGGCGGTATCATCTAACCATTGCCAGAGATCCTCGGGGTACTGACTCTGATCTGAACCGTAGGGAATATACTGGCTGGCTTTATCGGCGCCATCAGGAGTAACCACAATGCGGTGTAAGTTGACGCCGGTGGGCAGAGAACTCCACTCCCAACCCAATAAACTGGTAAAGTTACCGGGGTCATTATGTTGCTCCGCCGCGGCAATAATCTGCTGCCAGGCATCTCTGGACGTATTAGAGGTATCACCAAACAGCGCCACTGAACCAATATTATTATTGCTATCGAGTACGGGGTCACCACCGGGAACTGCCGCTGATGGCGGCAAAAAACGACCAAAAAAAGCACGCCCCAAATCCTTATCCAGCGCATCATTTAACAGCCGCACTGCCCACCACCGTTTTAGCGATGCCCACCAGCCAAGGTCTTCCCACTGAATAGTCTCCTCACGAATCGCCCGCATTACACCGAGCATTTCCGCATGATCGGACACTACCAAAAAATCTAATGGCGTATTGATTTGCACTCGCGCCCGATTATAGGGGTGTATCACCGGCTGGCCCTTGGCCCAGCGGTAAGCGGTATCTGGGTCTGCGCTGAAGTTATTATTTAAAAATGCATCGAAGGAATAATTGGAGTGCAAATGTGTATCGCCAAAATAGACCTGTGTTTGCACCGGCTCGACGCTCTCAGCACGGCTACCGGCAGACAGCAGTATCGCGATAATCACAGACGCTTTTATTAACCGAGCCTTTATTGCATATGCTTTCATCAACACGATCCTTAATTATTATTGGGTGTAGCTAACGCTCTGCGCGAGTACTCTAGAATAGCCACAGCGATTAACTCAATAACCGTCGAGCGAATCGCCTCATCGGTAAGACCATCCAGTGCAATATGGACCATACGCCCAAATAGTACCGTGATCATAAATACCAAGGGTACCGCTAACCAAGCGGCATGGCCTTCACGTGCGCCATAAAAGGTAAACAGCGCCAGCATTAAAAAGGTGCCGCCCAAATCACCGCGCAAAGTTCCCATGCCATGGGTATCTAGGGCAGTAACCGCAAACTGTTGCTCCATACTGGCCGGGTCAAATATAAACCCCAGTGCACCGAGCAGCATAGCCAGCGCCATGAGTCGTAGTAAAAATCGCAGTGATTGAGCCATAGCAGGACCTTATTATTATTGTGGTTATCAGTTGCCTAGCTTAACCGATTTCTAAGGTGACTCAATGAGGTATTTTCTGACCCGAGAGTATTACTTGCGATGACTTATTGCAGCAAACACTTTGTCCTGCAACAGCAGTGCGGTACAGTGCTTGGGGTGTTTTGATGGAAATAAGAAAATAATGCAAAGCTTCTCCAAAACCACGGGCATCTCGGTGGTTGTGGCCAATATGGTTGGCACCGGTGTGTTTACCAGTCTGGGCTTTCAGTTACTGGGCATTCAATCGCCCTTTGTATTGCTAATGCTGTGGTTTGTCGGCGGTGTCACCGCGCTCTGTGGTGCACTGACCTATGCCGAATTAGGCGCCAATTTACCCCGTTCCGGCGGTGAATATAATTTCCTGTCAAGACTCTATCATCCCTGCGCGGGCTTTATCTCCGGCTGGGTATCGGCCACGGTTGGTTTTGCCGCGCCGGTAGCACTGGCGGCAATGACCTTTAGTGCCTATTTATCTGCGGTATTCCCCGCCCTACCGCGAAGTGCAACCGCGGTAGCACTGGTCATCAGTCTGACGCTGGCCCACTGTTTCTCGCGTAGAGCCAGCAGTCAGGTGCAACAGCTATTTACCGCACTGAAGCTGCTCTTGATACTGCTGTTTTGCGCGGTGATTTTTATCTGGGGTCAAAATCCACAGAGCCTGAGTTTTGCGCCGCAGGCCGGTGATCACCAGACATTGTTGAGTGGCGCCTTTGCCGTGGCACTAATCTACGTAAACTATGCCTATACCGGTTGGAATGCCGCGACCTATGTTACTGGAGAAATGCATAATCCACAGCGCAATTTACCCATCGTATTATTTATTGGTACCACATTGGTACTACTGCTGTATTTGCTACTCAATATTACCTTCCTAAGTGCCGCGCCTATCTCGTCTCTTGCGGGCAAACTGGAAGTGGGTGTGATTGTTGCTAATAGCGCACTGGGAGAGGGTGCCGGCAAGGCCATGGGGGCAATACTGGCGCTATTATTAATTAGCACTGTTAGCGCTATGACCATGGCTGGCCCCAGAGTACTGCAGATGATTGGTGAAGACTTTAGCCTGTTTGCCAAACTGGCGCAGTGCAATAAGCAAGGTATCCCCGTGACCGCCATTGTATGTCAGGGGCTATTGGCGATATTTTTTATTATTAGCGCCACCTTTGAATCGGTGCTGGTTTTCTCCAGTTTTGTACTGGGTATCAATACGTTATTTGCAGTGCTGGGCGTGTTTATGCTGCGCTACCGAAAGCTGGCAATTGCCGGTGCCTATACAACCTTTGCCTACCCCATTGCACCGCTTATCTATCTCGGGGTGACATTATGGACTCTGGTCTATGTCTTGTTATCGCGACCTCAAGAGGGGCTGTTGGGTTTGGGGATTATTGTCACTGGGGCATTAATTTATCTATTGTCTGCGCAGAACAATAAGGCTAACGCTGAATAATTTGGGTAATCTCTGCTCCATACGAGCATAAATGATGGCACCCGCACACATACTGCAAGGTTCATTGCTGACATAGAGCGTGGCTGACGGCAGGCGATAATTAGCCATTTTCGAGGCGGCATCACGCAGCGCTATGATCTCGGCATGGGCAGTGGGGTCATTGGCAAGAATGGGCTGATTCCAACCCTGCCCAATAATTTCGTTATCCAGAACAACCACAGCGCCCACCGGTACCTCATCCTGCGCTGCTGCCTTTGCTACCTGCCTCAGCGCCTGTTGCATAAAATGCTAGTCTGTTGTTATTGCGTTTATCATGGTTGTTTCATCAACAGCTTAACTGTTTTTGCGTGGTTAATAATGTAACCTTTAATACTTCATTCGAAAGATATATCGTTGGACTCGTCTGACTGATTTGAGGAAATACGTTCACTATCCTCCATTGTAACTAAGCCTGTTTTTTTCTGGTCTGTGGGGTAATATAGATGTAGGTTTTCTCGCGGTAGAACGGCACCTCCTTTCGGAAATTGACCTGCTGTTGAGTCCGAACCACAAACAAATTTAACCGCTACAAACCCCTTATTGGCGCATGCATCTTTCGACATATTATACGCCCATCCGTCATCATCCGGAAGATCACAGGCTACCATGCGCCATTCCCCGCCATCCGAACAGGCAATACAAACCTTACAGCTCATTATATCAAGCTTCTCTTGTCTCACCCATTGTGTACCATTACATAAGACTGGCACAGAAACACCACTGTCTTCGGCGATAGCCCATGCTCCTTTCCCTGGTTTATCGCGATCCTCCACTCCTTCTTGTGGTGAACAAGATTCTCCTAATTCAACTGTCTCATCTGTAACTATAAATTTGGCTTTCAGCGTATGGACATCGGTTAAATCATTACCTCCGGCCTCATGATCCCCCGTCCACGCTCTAATTCCTGCAAGATCTTGCAGTTGGCTTAAGCTGGCTTCTTGCCCTGGACGCTGAATAATTTGGGTAATTTTCATGTTATCACGATCAATTTCTGGCACTGGCAGTTTGGCAGCAACAGCATTAACAAATCTCATCTCTGGCAAAGTGAATTTCATCTGCAAATCTTCGTCGTCGAGATCAAGAGTAATATCATTGCCCCAGCTGGTCTGCCTCGCAAGGTCAGGAAGATAGCCATCATTTACTAATTCTGTCGTATTACGTGGCCATACATGATCGGCATGGCCATCACCATCAATATCACGACCATCGAGGCGATAATTGATCGCCGCCTCATAGACCATTTTGGCTCTCTGAGCCGTTTGCTCAACCAACCCTCGTTCCATAAGCTTTATATAATAGGGAGCAAAGGATAGCAAAACAGCAAGGGCAACAGAAATAGCAATACTGACTTCAAACAGGGTCAAACCACGTTGATGGTGATGATAAGCTTTCATCCGTTATTGACCTCCTGTTCAAGTTGAACTTTCTGATATTCGAAATCAGTTACCCATTAACTAAAGTTCCGCGTTTTAATCTGTTAGGTGTACATATCTCATCATGAAGTCTTCCACGTCCACCACTGGGAATAATAGAAAACTCTTTAAGGTGACTATAAAACCTCTTGAATTGACCCTGTGAGTTGTCGCCATATTGTTTTTTTATTGTAAGCGGATACTTCATTAGTGCGCCCCTTCTGGCAGAAACTGTTCCTTGCCAAAGAATTCCGGACAGACTAGCTTCAACTGTTGAAACATCAGAAGCAACTAATTTATCAATGTCTTTTCAGCGTAGACCAGTTTTTTCCCGTTTGCCAACAGAGCCAATCAGCTTGGATTACGGGGGTATTTTCTCTGCACAATAGCCGCACAACAGCCGCACATAGGGACGCAAATAGGGGTCAGAAAAGAGCGGCTATTTTTGATTGCAAAGTTGACTTGGTATAGATCGAAAACAGGCGCAACCTGTGGTTAAGCCAAAAAGCCCATCAAACAATATCAGGGCAAAGTCGTTGCTTACCGCTATCTGAAGATAGCGGTATTAGCACAAAAAAGGTTGCAATTTGCGACTGGCGAGCCGGAAAAAAGATCAGGCTGTAACCGGCACAAAGGATTTTACTTGCTCTAGAGTTAGCTGGTAATCCCTTTAATCTCTAGGAAATCATCAAAGCCATACTCACCCCATTCACGGCCATTACCTGACTGCTTATAGCCGCCAAAGGGCGCTGTGTATCCCTGCGATGCACTATTTAAACTTACCATACCAGCGCGTAACTGACCTGCCACTCGTTTGGCGCGCTCATCATCACTGGTGCTGAAATAGGCGGCCAAACCATAGAGCGTATCATTGGCAATTTCGATCGCTTGCGCTTCGGTATCGAAGGGAATCATGGTCAGTACCGGACCGAATATTTCCTCTTGGGCAATAGTCATTTGATTATTTACGCCGGCAAAAATAGTTGGCTTAACAAAGTAGCCGGCATCCAGACCATCGGGTTTTCCTGTACCACCTATTACCAGTTCTGCACCCTCTTCAATGCCTTTTTCAATAAGGCCTTGCACCTTATCGAATTGCACGCGACTCGATAGCGGACCAATATGCCAGCCCTCTTTCATTGGGTCATCAACTGCAACTTGCGCCGCTGCCTGTTTGGCAATCTCCACCGCCTGTTGGTAGACCGATGACTGCACCAGCATACGTGAAGGCGCATTGCAGGACTGCCCGGTGTTACCCATCATACTGGTGACACCGGCACTGACTGCCTTTTCTAAATCTGCATCGGCAAAAATAATATTTGGTGATTTGCCACCCAGCTCTTGAGTCACACGTTTAACTGTATCTGAGGCTGCTTTGGCGACCAAAATGCCGGCTCTGGTAGAGCCGGTAAATGACACCATATCGATATCGGCATGGCTGGCAATCACCGCGCCGACATCGGGGCCATCGCCATTAACCATATTGTAAACACCGGCGGGAAAGCCTGCCTGATCCATCATTTCGCTAAACAGGTAACCGGAGATAGGCGCGATCTCGCTGGGCTTAAGCACCATGGTGCACCCGGTGGCCAGCGCCGGTGCAACTTTGCAGCTAATCTGGTTTATCGGCCAGTTCCATGGTGTGATAAAACCACAGACACCAATAGGCTCTTTGACGATACGGGTATTGCCAACCTGACGTTCAAATTCAAAATGTTTTAGCGCATCAATCGCGGCACTGATATGACCTCGGCCGGTATCGGCCTGTGCTGCTGATGCAAAGGAAATCGGCGCGCCCATTTCCATACTGATGGCAACGGCCATTTCCTCGTAGCGATCCATATAAATTTTAAGCAAATTCTCCATCAGCGCGATGCGCTCATCAACGCTGATCTGGGAGTAACTAGGGAATGCCGCCTTCGCCGCCGCAATCGCCGCATTTACATCAGCTGCGGCACCCAAGCTAATGGTGGCAATAGATTCTTCAGTGGCAGGGTTTTCAACCGCCAGATCATTGCTTACCAATGGGTCGACCCACTGCCCGTTGATGTAGAATTTGCGTAAATCTTTCATTGCTGACCCCTGTGAATTTTTTCACTAGGATACGTTGATTCACGCTGTGTCGCTATACCCTTTTATGGTGACTTATTATGCTGATCAAGTGACTATACCAAGGGCTCAAAGGCTAAAACAGGGCTATAACAGGACTATAACAGCGCCTCTAATGACTCTAACGTCTGCGGCCCTATCAATCGGTGTAACAGCTGCCCATCGGGCCCAATTATTAGTGTTTCCGGCAGTACCTGTACTGGCTCGAGACCCCATACTGTGCGCGGATCTTGCAGCAGGCTGGGAAACTCGATACCTAATTTGGCAATTTCGTCGCGCAGTTGTTGCCCCTGAGAGCCATCGAAGTTAACCGCTAACACCGCAATATTATTCCCCTGCTCGGCTAACAGCTGATTAAATTCCGGAATCTCTTTGCGGCAAGGAGCACACCAGATGGCCCAGTAGTTAATTAGCACCAATTTTTGTGGCGACTGTAAATCGATACTGCCACCCTCTAACAGCTCAAACTGCGGTGCGGTTTTGGCAGAACAACCCAGCAGTATCAGGCTAACTAATAGGATTTTTTTCATGGTTTGATGCTCTCCGGCTGAGTTGAGGTAAAAAGTACCTCTAGGCTTAAATCAAAATTTTTATATCTAGCATTTAATGTCTTGCTGGCAAAACTGCGATACTACTGTGGCCATGAATTAACCGATTCAATATCATCTCTTGTGTAGACCCATTATTATGATCTCTGAAGGTTGCTTCACCCAGACGACTATAACCGCCGTATATACTGCATGGGGTCAGATCACAGATCAATACCATACAGCTCTCAGCAGTTTTTATGCTATTTACTCAGGCATTAATAGTTGATGCAAAAAGTGTTCTACTGTCTGGAAGTGATCAATCATGCTGGCCACAGATTGGTCGCTCTTTTGGTTTCATTCAATTTGGCCTTACAATGGGCCTCTAGATTTTGCCAATCAAAACCTTGGTGTAAAAGGATAGTTCATGACCACAATCTACCATAATCCACGTTGTTCCAAGTCCAGACAAACTTTGGAACTATTACGCAATAAAGGGGTTGAGCCAGAGATCGTTCTCTACTTGGAGACCCCGATCGATAGAGCAACGCTTATCGATCTTCTCGATAAACTAAAGCTTAATGCAGGGCAGCTGGTGCGACGATCCGAACAGGACTTTAAGGACCGCAACCTCGGTCGCGATGGGGTTGATGAAGAACAGCTTATAGCCGCCATGCTTGAGTACCCAAAACTGATAGAGCGACCAATCGTTGTGGTGGGCGATAGTGCCAGACTGGGTCGGCCACCGGAAAATGTACTGGAGATAATTGATGTCTAGCCCCTATATTCTTGTGCTCTACTACAGCCGTCACGGCCATGTAAAAATGCTCGCTGAGCAGATTGCGCTGGGTGTTGAAAGTGCTGGATTAGAGGCGCGATTGCGCACTGTACCGCCAGTATCGACGGTCTGTGAGGCAACAGCACAGGATATCCCCACGGAGGGCGATATCTACTGTAGCGAAGATGATCTGGCTCAGTGCTCTGGCTTACTGCTGGGCAGTCCAACCCGATTTGGCAATATGGCCGCACCGCTAAAATATTTTATCGATGGCACTGCGGGGCTATGGATGAATGGCTCACTGGTGGATAAACCTGCGGGTGTTTTCACTTCTACCTCTAGCCTGCATGGCGGGCAGGAGTCGACACTACTCAGTATGATGTTGCCGCTACTGCACCAAGGCATGGTATGTGCTGGCGTTCCCTATGCCGAACCTGCCCTAAGTAACAGCACAACCGGTGGCACGCCCTACGGCGCCAGCCATGTAGAGGCGCAATCGCTCAGTGAAGACGAGATAAAAATTTGTCGCGCCCAGGGCAAGCGAATCGCGCAACTATCAACTAAACTCAACCACTAAGGCGATTTATCGTGACCACGGAGTTAAAACTTGTGCTGAGCAAATCAGCGACTCAGATAAGCTATTGGGGATTAATGCTAGTCACGGCTGTTCATCTCTACTTGCAATCAGCACCACCGATAATCTACGCCATAAGCCTACTGCCGCTAATGATTTTTATCCCCGGTATGTTGGCTGACCGTTTGCGTACATTAATCTGGCTGGGGTTTGTGGTGTTGCTGTATTTTTATAATGGCGTGCAAAATATGGCGGTACCTGAACCCAAACTACTGGATATCGTCGAACTGACGCTGAGTGTGACGCTGTTTAGTGCGGCAATGCTCTATGCGCGTATTCGGCAGGTTAATAATGTGTAATTTACTATCGAAAGGGATTATCTATGGTTGATCAAGAGGCTAACAAAAAACAGGGTATGTTGCGCCGGCTATTTGGTTTTATCGGCACTGTTGTCAATGGCATTCGCACACTGATTGGCGTGGTCTTTATTGGTTTTTTACTGCTCATGTTGACCGGTTTATTCGCCGATGATATTCAGCCTATGCCCGATAGCGGAGCACTGTATCTGGCACCCAGTGGAGTATTAGTTGACCAAAAAACCACTATCGATCCACTTGGCGAGATACTCTCTGAAACTAGCCAGCAGGACAGTGAAACCTTGGTTAGGGATATTGTCGAAGCCGTCAATGCCGCTGCTA
>MDTG01209741.1_pt1 | contig 14544 bp, 11 predicted proteins | sample 811421 | NCBI WGS metagenome assembly MDTG01 (sample SAMN05326645, study PRJNA326480) | marine metagenome | isolation source: seawater | place: Pacific Ocean: South East | collected 2011
GACATTTTTAGCAACAACAACAACAACAACAACAACAACAGTAGCAGTAGCAGCAACAGTAGCAGCAACAAGAAGAACAAGACCAAAAACTTGAGAACATCGATTGCTCTCGCCAAGGCGAGACAACGCGAGATGCAAAAGCGACAACGCGAGATGCAAAACGTTTTGGCGAAGAATGTGGAAAAACAGGAAGGAAAAGGAAAAACGTCGACCGATAGTGGTAGCAGTAGTAAGAGCAACATCATCACTAGCAGCCAGAAAATCAACGACATGATACAGACGATACAAAAAGAGGCGTCGCTCGTGGCGCGCTTAGTCGTCGAAGCGGACGCGAAAGAATCTCTTCTCGAATCGAACCAGACGCCATCAACACCCGCTCTTACGAACGCCGAACGCAAAGCCTACAGAAATATCGAGCAAAAACTACCAACACTCATGACGGGTTTATTTGAAGGAGATACGCCCGAACTTTCTGAATACGAAGTCGCTTTCAAAGAAGCGCAAAAGGTGTTGCTGACCGAACGACACTCGCTCGAAAGAAAAATTCAATCCTTCGACGAGATCATCGACAATTACCGAGCGATGTTTGCTCTCGTATTCGCGCTCGAAGACGACGACGACAAAGAAGACCAAGAAGAAGAAGAAAATGGAGACGACACCAAGAAAAAGAAAAAAGAGAACGACACGGGCGACGACGAGGACGACTTTGAGAAGTTTGTGAATTTCCTCTGATACAGCACGTTATATTGGCAAAAGGGTCAACATACATACACACATACACACACGCGTGCGTGCGCACTCTTTTGAGTACCTTCTTTTTTCTTCATCCAATTCCCCATTAGTATTACTTTTGATACGCCCTTTAAAGGCAAAACGACGACCGCGACAACAGTCATGGCAGCAGCGCGCGATGACAAGGACGACGACGAGGAGGAGGAGGAGGAGGAAGAGGAGGAGTTGAACTCGTTCCCGCCGATGTCCGTCGGCGAGACCAGAGACGTTTCCTCGCTCAAAGATGGAGGCGTGATGAAGACGCTTCTTTCGATCGCATCAAAATCGCCGACGAACGAAACGTCGTCGTCGGTCTCTTTGCACCCAGAATCCGGGGACAAAGTCACGGTCCACTACACCGGACGATTGCTGGACGAAAAGAAAACCAAGTTCGATTCCTCGGTCGATCGAGGCGAACCGTTCGTGTTCACCGTTGGTGTTGGACAGGTGATTAAAGGATGGGATTTAGGGGTGTTGACGATGCAAAGAGGAGAAAAGGTACGCCGCGCCGGCCCGCGAACGTCTGAACAGTCTCTCGCGTCATTTCTTATTATTAATCTCTCGTTTCTTACCCTCGTTCGTTCTTCCGCTCTCTGTTATGTCTGCTGACGTGTAATACTCATTTAAAAAATTACAACAGTGTTTGTTGACGTGTAAACCCGAGTACGCGTACTGCGCCGCCGGCGCTCCGCCTTCAATCCCGCCTAACGCGACGTTGGAGTTTGAAGTCGAGTTAATCTCGTGGAAGTCCGAGAACGATTTGTTCGGCGACGGTGGGGTAGTCAGAGTGGCAAAGATTGAGGATGGGGAAGGGTGGAAGACGCCGAAGGATGGAGATTGGTTGGAGATTGGCGTGCGAGCGAGTCGGAAGGAGAAAGATACGGGGAAGATGGCGACGGTATGGGAGAAGGGTCTCGCGGACGCGGGTGAAGAAGAAGAACAAAAAGGCGAAGAGAAGGAAGGTATTTTCTTTCAGCTTAATTTGAAGAAAGGAGGTGGGACAGATGATACTTCTGACGCGAATAACGTGCCGTATGGCGTGCATTTGGCGTTGCAATTTTTCAAAAAGGGCGAGACGCAGCGTCTTTTGGTTCGAAACGAGTATTTAGAAAATTTCAAAATGCCCGAAAAAGCAAACGCGCGCGAAGAGGAGTTGTACTTTACGGTGACTTTGAAACGTTGGGTGCACGTGGAAAAGATATGTAACGGTTTGAGTGAGAAAACAACCATCAAAGAGGCACCAGAATCGAATTACGATACGCCAAACGAAGGCGCGAAGGTCGTCTTCTCGTCTGTGAAGGTGTACAAAGGAAAGCGCGATTTTTCGCGACCGAGAGGAGATAATAAAGACGAGAAAGACGAGAAAGAGTTGGTCTTTGCATCCAAAGAAGGCGAAGACGTTACGTACGAAATTGGTGGCGACGCCGACGATACGAGCGTCGAATCGATCATCGTATCCGCGTGTGAGGAAGGCATCCAACGCATGAAAGTGGAAGAAACCGCGCAAATCGTTCTTCCCACAGATTTTGCTTTCGGATCTTCGTCTTCGGACAAAGGAGAAGAAATTAAGAAAACGTTTAGCAACGGCAAAGAAATTTCCGGCTCCGATACACCTTTCGTGACGTACGTTTTCGCGTTGAAGTCGATGGAACGCGCGAAAGATCCTTGGGCACTCACTGGAGAAGAGAAGGTTGAACTCGCGGACAAATTGAAGTCTTCCGGGAACGCTTTCTTCAAAAAGAAAGAATACGTTCGAGCGGAAGCGAAGTATTCGCAAGGACTTCGGTACGTCGAACCCGACGGCCAACAAAACGATGAAATTGCGAACAAAATTAAAGCTTTGAAAATTTCCTTGCACTTGAACTACGCCGCGTGCGCGTTGAAACGATCCGCTTGGAAAGAAGTGATCACCAACTGCGACCAAGTTTTGAAAATCGAAAGTTTGAACGAGAAGGCTTTGTATCGCAAAGCGACCGCGGAGATTGACTTTGGCTTGTACGACGAAGCGAAGAGAACGATTAAGACTCTCGTCGAAGACGTCTCCTCGTCTTCGCCGACGTTTGCTTCGGAGACGTCGAGATTGAAGCAACGTTTGAAACAAAAAGAAGCGGTGCAAAGAAAGAAAGACTCGAAAGTATTTGGCGGCATGTTTTCAAAACTCGATTTGTTCACGGAAGACGAGAGGAACAAAAAGCCGAAATCAGACGAGGAGAAAATGAACGACGCCGAAACGGCGTTGACTGGTTTGGGTGAGATGATGAAAGGCAGCGGCGGAGGAGGAGACGAAGAAGATTTGGACGCATCGCAGAAGCCGCCAATGCCTTTGAAGGATTTGCCGGATGATTTTCAGGATTTCGGCGCGAAAGAGGCGATGGCGACCGATACGTTTCCGTTTGAAGAGGAGAAGAAAAAGTTAGAAGAAGGCGAGGAAATGCGCCTGGAAACAGCTTAAAAATGACCAGCTTCGACGTTTTAATAAATAATAACAAATAAATAATAATATACAATCGCGTGGTATGGTACGTAAGTACCACCTCTCTCGTACGCAACAAAAGTAAACTGGGTGTTTAGAAAAACTCCAAAACGTTCGCGACCGGTCCTTCTCTCGTTACGAACGCTTGCGCGAACACGCCAAGCATCGCAATCATCGCCAGTCGTCCGTGTTTGACCTCGGCCACTCTCCATTCTACGTCTCTTTCCGCGTATGCGCTCAAATTAAACGGATCGAACGGCCCGCCTCCCGGATAATTCAGATCTCCCGGTAAATACACGCCAACCGGTTCGAGGCTCTCGATCCCTACGTATCTCGCATATTCCGGACCTCCCATCAACACCGCTTGACAAAACGCTATTCCAATTATACCGCTCGCGCCTGCTATGTGAAATCCCTCTATTCCGAGATAATTCACGTCTATGCCTTCCAAAACTTTCTTTCCAACCTTCCACCAAATCGGTTCGCTCAACTCCAACGCGCTGCTTCTCGATAAAACTTCGGGAACGCAAACTCCGACAACCGCCAACATCGCCCACCGTCCGTGCAACAACTCCAACTCCACGTTTCGACGCATTTTTTCTTTCGTATTGCTCAAGCGCAAAGGGTCAAACTGCGCGTCTCCAGCTAAAGTCCCGTCTAAATACGAAGGAAAAAGAGGTGATTCTGGCGACGCAAACGACCGCGGCAACCACCGTCCTCTCTCCTCTCCGAAATACTTCGGAAACTTCCTTTTTGCCAAACCTCTCCTCTTCTCCCTTCCTTCTCTTCCACCGTCTTCTCCTTCTTCGTCCATTTCCTTCGCTTTCTTCGCCGCCTCTTCTAACGTCGTCCCAAACTCCGATTTCGAAATGTACGTCAACAAAACAATCGGCGCCGCCGAGAAGAGCAACGACGCGTTCGACCCAAACTTTTGCACCAAATACACACCACCAGCGACGCCAAACGTGACGTAAAACAGTGGACTCGACACGATATTTTCGATCAGAAATTGTTGGACAGAGAGTAGTATTTCTCTCTCTCCGCCTCCATTCGACGGCTTTGTCGAATCATTTGACGATTCAGCAGAAAATGGTGGTGTCCTCGCGTCTTCTTCTTCTTCTTCGTCCTCTTCCTCCTCCTCCTCTGGTGGTGTTCTTTTGGTCTCCTCCTCCTCCTTCGAGGCAAAATTGAAGGTTGACGAACGAATCCCTCTCATCCCCCCGCGTGTCAGAGGAGGCTTTTGTTGTCTTCTTCTTCTTCTTCTCGAAGTCGTCGAGAGGGCTTTTACAGTCGCCACATTGTGTGTACACGCGTTGTGATGAGTGTGTCGTCTCCGCCACGATGATGATGATGGTCCTCCTCCCCGTACGAAAGCGGTGGTGATGGTGATGTTGGTGTTTCCCTCAATACACGTCGTCGCAAAACACCACCGCATCATCGCGCTCCTCCTCCTCCTCCCGAAGCTCCTCTTTTCGTTGTCGTCGTCGAAAGACAACAAAAGCAGCCCTTCTTTTCTTCTCTTTGTTGTCCGATATGATGATGATTCCAAATGCCGAATTGGAAAACCATTTTACGTGACTTCATCATCATCATCATCATCGGGTTTCTTTCGACCAACGCGAGAAGAAAGGCACACAAACCAGAGAGAAACAGAGAGAGATTCGTCGAGGATGTCGACGCTCCTCTCTTCGTCCTCGACACATGATGGGAGACGACGAGGACGACGACGCGTTGTCAACATCACTCTCGCGAACGCGACGGCGTTCGTCGTCATCGCGTCGATGTCGTGCGTCTTCCTCTCGCTGTTTCTGTACGACATCGACGACCTCGAAGACGCGCACTTTGTTGAAGAAGGGAGGAGAAAGACGACAACGACGACGACGAGCTTCGACGCCTCTTTCCATCGTCGAGATCGAGGACAAGAAAGCGACGACTTTGATGACGAGAAGACGACGACGACACGGGACGATTCAGACGTCGTTGTACACAGAGACGACGACGGTTTGAAAGAGAAAACACGCGCGAAGACGACGACGTTCAGAAGACAAAATTCGTTTCCGTACCGGTACGTGGTCTATGTGTATATATTTATTTACGCGCGAAAGATTGATACTCTGTGTGTTTCTCTGTTGTTTTACTGACATCATCATCATCTCTTTTCGACACCGCGTGTGAATGACAAAAATATGCACGACGACGACGACGACGACGACGACAACAACAACAACAACAACAACAACAACAACAACAACAGGTTTAAAGTGTTCGTGTACGAAGACGTTCCGGAGGCGCTCAACGTGGACTTGCGAAGCAAACGAGGCGGCAAAATTGAACACGCGTGTAAAGATACCGGGTACGCGAACGCGGAGTGGAAGATACCCGAGCTGATCGCGAAGAGCGAAGCGTACACGCCAGATCCGGAACTCGCGGATTTTTACGTCGTGCCTTTACTTCCCGAGTGCTACGTGAGAGAGAAGCTGGAAAAAGGAGGGGCGGATTACGTCACCGCGGTGAGGAAGGTGAATAAAATGTACCAGGCGGCAATCGATAGGATCGCGGGGAATTATCCGTATTGGAGAAGGAGCGAAGGGAGGGACCACGTGTTCATTTTTCCCACGGAGAAAGGCGCGGAGAACGTTTTGAACGAGAAGACTTTGGAGAGGATCGGGAAGGCGATTAAGATTGTCGGCGTGCCGACTTTGAAGTCGTTGTCGGCGGCGGCGGCGACGAGCGGCGACGAGGAGAACGACGGCGACGGTAGCGGTAGTAGTGGTAGTAGTAGTAGTAGTAGTAGTAGTAGCAGTGAAAGCCAAGAGGACGACGAGAAAGAAGAAGAGGAGAGCAGCACCGCTAAGGCTATGGCAACGCGGCGCGCTCGCTACGCGTTCTCGCCGTTTCGAGATATAATCATACCTCCCGTTCGAGATTCCAGGGACGAGGCGTACGCTCTGGTGAAAGCGGAAATGGAGAACGTTTTCAGCGCGAGGAGAAAAATGCGGATGCATTTTCGCGGGAAAGTTGTCAGTGAAGACGACGAGTTTTTCGGTGTAGGTGGTGGTACTGACTCTTCTCTCGGAGGAAAGAGGAGTTCTTTTTCCTCCTCTTTCAACGTGAGAAGACGAGCGTACGAACAACTCAGAGGTTTTAAAGGTGTCAACGTTGTCATCGACGAGAGTGGTACTGGCAATTCTTTCGAAGTTGCTGGCATCGAAACCGATGGAGGAAAGAAAAACGCGACGACGTTTTCTCCCTCTTCCTCCTTTTGCGATCGCAAGTGCGTCCTCCGGGAAATGCGTAACTCGGAAACGTGTTTAATCACTCCTCACGGCGGCCTCGAAGGTTGGTCCACCGCCCTCTCCGACGCCATACTCTCCGGGTGTGTTCCACTCATCGTTCACGATGACTTCGAGCCGTACTTCTCGGACGTTCTCGATTGGGAAAACTTCTCGTACAAAATCCCAACCCGCGCCGCTCTCCGAAACGCCAAAGACGCTTTACTCCTCGAAAAGAGCAAAGCGTCCTCCATCACTCGTTCGAAACGAGAAAACGATTTGAAAATCGCCGCGCGAGCTTCCGTGTGGAACGACAAGTGGCAAAGTGGCGACGCTCTGGACGCCTTATTTGAAAGTTTACGTCGACGCGTTCGGTACCATCGAAACTCGCCGTTTCGATTTTACGCCGAAGCGGATCGAAACGGGTAACGACGTAAACGACGTAAACGACGACTTTGACGACAAAGAAACGAAGCGTTTGTTGTAGGTACGTACTACCATCGATGTACAATACAAAGTACGACGGAGGGAATTAGAACGGATGCACACAGTCTTCTTCTTCTTCTTCTTCTTCTTCTTCTTCTTCTTCTTCTTCTTCGTAAAAGGGTGGTATTCGTTTTAAAAGGAGTGTTCGTTTACTCTGGTGGTACAGAAGAAGCTCTTCGTCGTCGTAAAAGCTTTCCTCTCACCGCGTCGTCGTTCGTCGTCGCTCTTCTCTCGCTCTTTTCTCCACCTCTCTTTTCAACTGTTCCAACTCGTCTTCGATCTTCTTCGGCAAACTCGTCGCGTCGGCGATAAAATTCACCGTTTCCGTGGCGACTCTCTCCAGGACGGTTTCGGTGAGCGCTTTGCCGAGGAGGAACGCATCCAGCTTTTGGTCGTCGGTGGCTTTTGTGTCCGCGCGCGCGTTTGTTTTTCCCGACGATGACGACGACGACGACGACGACAGCGGATTGGATGATGCTGATGCTTTCGAGAAGACATCATCATCGTTTTGGACAAAACTTTGTCGTCGTCGTCGTAAAAGTCGTCGTGTCTTCCCTCGCGTCCCCGTCGTCGAGACGGAAGGTGGCACACCGGGGGAGACGATGAGGAGCATCTCTCATAAATTTGACGCGTTCGCTTTCGTACTCCACTTTCTAAATACTTCTGCGGATTGGATTTGGATTTTTCTCTCTACAAAACACTACTAATTATATTATATATATCGACTACAAACTCATCACACAACTTTCTTCTACGCGGGGCTCTCCTACTCTCATCACAACAATCATCAATCCTCATCTCGAACGATATCGCTCGGAATTTCTCCGTTTGGAGGCGGTTGATTCGATAAGCGAATGGTTCGTGGCGTGCCTGCTGGAGAGGCGGTTGCGGCGGCCGTCGTCGCGGCGGTCCTGCCCTTTGCGGAAGAATCGTCCGCGAGAGAGTTCGCGTCGCTCTCCGTCGTATCGATTTGAGTCAAAGTGAACCCGTTCGCCATCCACATCAACCCGTTATGCACGCTCATTCCAACGCTTTCGATGCCCTCTCTCATGGCTTCTTTCGCGTTTGAAAGTGCATTCACCGCCCCGTTCGCGTTTGACGCGAAACTATTCAACCAAGCGGGCGGCGGAGGGACGCCCAACGCTTTCGTAAACGCCTCGCAAAACGTGTTGCAATTCTTCGAAAATAACTCGTACTCGTTCCCTGGCCAACTGGCTTTCATCACCGCCACTATCGCTCTCACTTTTGTCGCGTCTGCGCTCGTCACACCGAGCGGAATGGACTCGCGAAAGACGTACGCGCTGTTCATCTTTGGTTGACACGGGTACACGCCGGTACCTTCTTCGCAGTAGCCGTACGAATATTCGTACCCGTGGACTTCAATACCGCCGTGGAATATCCCGCCGGCGTTGAACGTGTCTTTCGTCAGCGTGTTCAAGTGTTGGATTGTCGTATTCGTCAGGTCAGACTTCGTATTGGTGATGTCGTAGACGTTCAGCGTGACGAGCGCCATCTAGAGCTTTCTTCGGGCCGCCGCAACGTCGCGTCGTTTCCTTCTTCTTCTTCTTTTTTAATTCACACAAGGAGAGTCGTGTCTCAAATCTCTTCTACCAAAACTCGGCGTCGGCGCCGTTGTGTTCCTTGTTGTATCTCTCTTCCTTTCCCGATTTCTCTCGAAGCGAGACCACGACGTAAACGACGTTTCGAACACTCCTCCTCGATAGTATGGGTGTTGTTCCAACGCGAGAGCGAAGAGATCAGAAATGAGATGATGATGATGATGATGATGTTCCCCCACTGATGAGAACACACTTTTAAAACACACCTTCTTCTCCCGGGGGAGGACAAAAACGGAGACGACGTAAACGACGTAAACGACGACGACGACACCACGCTTTTGTTCCTTCTTCTTCTTCTTCTTCTTCTTCTTCCCGGGGACACGGTCCTCCCCCCGTCGTCGTCTTCTTGAAGCGGGATCTGTCGCGTGTTTTTCGAAAGAAAGAAAGAAAGAAAGAAAGAAAGAAAGAAAACAGAAGGACACAAAACGACCCCAAAACCCTAAACATTTAAGGTGACCTTTTTGGTGGTTTACATTGTCGTTCATTTTAATAAAAAAAACGGGGTCGGGGAAAAAAACCCATTTTATACTCTACGAGAGTGCAAAGTACCTACCACTAAATGAATACCTAATGCGTACCTCTATATGACTACTGTCTTAGATACTAATACTAAGCTTGAAAATACAAAAGATACTATGGATATAAACCAAATATATTACACGGGAGACCATAGGTCTTCATATACTAAAGAAGATATCAAACGACTCGCGTCGAGAGAGAGACAAAAAAAAAGAGTCCTCCTCCTCGCAAAGAAAAAAGGTCGATTGAGGGGGAAAAACCCTCTCTACTATAGAGAGTGCTCGTTAAAATGAATACCTAACGCGTACCACGCACACATCTCCATTCTTTTGTGTACCTCATTTTAGGTAGTCATACAAAGAAGATATCAAATGACTCGCGTCGGATAATAAAGATGACGACGGGAGGAGACGCGATGGTGGTGGTCGAACAACAACAATGTCTCGCCATTTGCGTCCTCGTCGTCGTCTCTCTCGGGTGGGCCTGGGCGGCGCGGCGGCGCGAGCTGTATTCTTCTCGCGATTGCGATGATGATGATGATGATGAAGATGATGATGATGATGTTTTTGATGTTTTTGATGGGGGACGACGACGACGACGACGACAGAAACAACGGTTGAAATCATCATCGACGTCCGAAGAAGAAGGAGAAGAAGAACACCACCACCACCAACAACAACAACCGGCTGTCGGCGTCGTGCTTCCAGTCCGAGGCGCCTCGGGGAGGACGACGGACAACTGGCGGACGCAGCTGAACACGACGCACGACGGGGACGTCTCTTTCGTGTTCGTGGTGGAGAAGGACACGGACGAGGCGAAGCGAGAAGCGGAACGACTCGCCGCGCTCGAGTTACGGCGAGACGAAGAAAAAAACGAAAAAGGACGCGCGAGACGACGAAGCGCGCGAGTGGTCGTTTCAGGGAGCGCCGAAGGGTGTTCGCAGAAGATCGCGCAGCAGTTGCGAGGGGTTGAAGAGCTCGCCGCCGCCGCCGCCGCCGCGGGGAAGAAAAGAGTTTGGGTCGGAAGAGACGTCGAAGAAGACGTGACAAAAAACGACGAACGCGGTGTTGGGAGTGCGAGTGCGGAGAAACACCGTCGTCGTCCTCGTCGGTCTCGCACGAATAATAAAAGCCCCGAACGAAATGGAAGAGTGAAATACGTTTTGTTTTTAGACGACGACGTGATGCTGTACCCGAGCACGATTGGGAGTTTAGTGCGGGCGATGGAGAAGGACGAGGAAGAAACCGGCGGGAACGCGTTGTTGGCGACTGGGTACCCGTTAGATTTTGTCGGCGGAGGAGTCGATGGCGGCGACGTCGAATCCTCGTCGTCGTGTTTTGCGAATTACATGACGATGGTGTATCACCTCGTGTTGTTGATACCGTTTTCGCACGGCAAATACACGAAGAACGTTTGGGGGGGATGCATGCTCTTCCGGTTGGATGATTTCCAGGCAAATGCGTGTAAAGTGAAAGAAGCGTACGAAAATGGCGGATATTCGGACGATCTCATCGTTGCTGCCGCCGCCAATCGGGAGAAGAGATCGATTTTGTGCCCCGGGGATGCGCTGTTCCCATTGCCGCTCGATCCGAAACAAACCGTAGGACATTTCGTGAACTATTTCCATCGACAAATTTTTGTCAACGATACGTATTCCGATCGACACATGAAGTGTATAAACCACGGGATGCTTCTGGCGATGTTTCTCTCGAGTTTATGTTTAACGTGTGGAACAGTCTCGAGCGCGATTGACGTCGCGCTTTGGTTACGTTCTTTGGCGACATCCTCCCAAAAATATACGACGCGCACTCCTACTCTCGCCTTTGCGGTGTTCTTCGCGCACTTCCTCGCCATGACGCGCGCGAAGACAATGTACGCATCTTGCGTTTCTCTCTGCGAAAGAACGGCCGATGCCGCCACCCAAAGGACCGCCGCCGCCGCCTCGCGCGTACAGACGCCGCCCGACGCCGGACGCGTCGCCCGCGCCGGTTTCAACCGCACCAACTGGTTCAAAGTCTGGCTCGCGCTTTGCGTCGTCTACGCCGCCGCCCCGGTCCTGTGCGCACACGTCGTTTTTTTCTCAAACGACGTCACGTGGGGAGGCATTCGATATAGAAAACGCCACGGGAAAGTCACGCGCGTATTGTAATATATTTATAGGTAGATTTTGTCGTGTTTTTCTCCACACCAAACGTGGGTGTGGTCGCATGCTCGCGGGGAAAAAGGTCGTCGTTTCTTTGTCTCGCGCGCATAACACCGCATCGAGCGCCGTTTCCTCGGTTATCTTCTCTGCCTCGGCGACGAAAAAACGGAACAACACCTTTGGCTTTTGGTCCCCCGTTCTTCTTTGTGGTTTCGCGAAAGGGAAGACGACGACTCCGAAGGTGATGATGTTATCGCCGCCGGCGCTTCCAATTGCACCCGCATCGTCGCCGTCGTCGATGCGTCCGCGTCTCGGCCGCAAAAAAACGCTTTTTGCGGCGTCTTTCGGGACGCGAGAGGAGGTCGTCTCCTCCTTTTCGTCGTGGCGCTCTCTCGCACCGATGATGCGCGTCCGAAACCAACGCTTTTTGTCGAGAAGCAAAGCGACAGATTCCAATTCCAATTCCAATTCCAACGTCGTCTTTGGGGAAGACCTTGACACCATCGACGGCAAAATAGCGAGGCAAGCGGCGGTCGTGAAAGGCTTGAAAGACGGCGGGAAGACGAACCAAGACGAGGACGTGAAAGCAGCCGTGACGGTTTTGAAAGCGCTGAAAGCAGAACGAGAAAAAGCGAACCCCGGTGGCAGTAGTGAGACGAAGAAGAAAAAGGCATCACAAAAACAACAAGCGAACGCACAGCGAAAAGGAGGAACACCCCGCGGAAAAAAGAAAGGGGGCGGGGAGCAGTCTTCGTCGGGGTCTTCTCCGGAAGAAGTGCGGCAAGTGCGCATCGAGAAAGTGGCACAGTTGAGTGCAGCGAATCAAGAACCGTTCGCGTATAGGTTTGATCGAACGAACGCGGCGGCAAAATTGCAAGCGGCGTACCCGGAATCCGCGCTCGCGAAAGGCTGCGAGTTGGAAAACGGAACGAGGGAGAAAGTTTGCGGCAGAGTTACTTCGAGAAGAGTGTTTGGGAAACTCGCGTTTATGACTCTGACAGATGCGAGTGGAACGATTCAGTTATATTGCGACGAGTCGAGGATTGATCCAGAACAGTTTGAGACGATTAAAACCTTAGTCGACGTTGGCGATATCGTCGGGTGCGAAGGACCTCTGAAAAGAACGGATAAAGGCGAATTGTCGATTGTCGTGGAAGATATAAAGGTTTTAACAAAGTCTTTGAGAAATTTACCGGACAAGTGGCACGGTTTGCAAGATGTTGAGATTAAGTATCGACAAAGATACGTGGATTTGATCGCGTCGTCGGAGTCGAGAGATACTTTTTATCAAAGAGCGCAGATTATCAAAACGATGCGAAGGTATTTGGAAGATGAATTGGAGTTTATGGAGATGGAAACGCCAATAATGCACACGGTTTCTGGCGGTGCGGACGCTAAGCCGTTCAACACGCATCACAACGCGTTAAATATGGATTTAACATTACGAATTGCGACCGAGTTACACTTGAAGCGGTTAGTCGTCGGCGGGTTTGAAAGAGTGTATGAAATTGGACGTATTTTTCGGAACGAAGGACTATCAACGAGGCATAACCCAGAATTTACATCTATAGAGTTATATCAAGCGTACGGCGACGTGACTGACATGTTGGATCTGACTGAGGAAGTCATATGTAGATGCGCTGCGGCGGTGAGCCCGTCTAAACAATTAGAACCCATCCAATACGGAGACGAAACAATCGATTTAACGAAACGACCGTGGAGACGTGCGAGCATGAACGACTTAGTCATCGAAGCGTGCAACGTGGACGTGTTGAATGGCTTCGATGGTGATTTAGAAAAAGCGAAAGCGGCGTGCGAACCGGCTTTGAAAGCGCACTCGAAACAAGCCGGCGCTTCCATACCGGCCGTGAGAGATTCGCCAAACCTAGGGACTTTGTTGAACGAAATGTTCGAAGCGACCGTCGAGGGTACTTTACGCCAACCAACGTTCGTTCTCGATCATCCGATTGAAATTTCTCCTCTGGCGAAACCACACCGAGACAAAAAAGGCGTCACCGAACGTTTCGAACTCTTCGTCGTCGGCCGAGAGTTGGCAAACGCGTTTTCTGAGCTCACCGACCCGATCGATCAAAGAGAACGATTCGAAAAACAATCGCGAGCGCACGCGGAAACCCAACGCGCCGCCGTTCTTCGCGCGGAAAGAAAAGTCGAACGTGGCGATAAAGACGCCAGCGATGTGTTGAAAGAAACCAAGGACGATATTTATGAGTTTCCGATTGACGAAGATTTCATCAACGCTTTGGAATACGGAATGCCCCCGTGCGGCGGATTAGGCATAGGCGTGGACAGATTGGTGATGTTACTCACGAATTCGCCGAGCATCCGAGACGTGATTGCATTTCCCACGCTCAAGAAAGAAGAGTAGCAAATGCGATGATTATTACACTATTACTATACTATGATACAACGAAAAATCTACACATACAGACGCGCGACAACGGCGACGACGCGAAGTGGGGGATGTACTTTTAAAACACGTCACGTATCCCCGCCGCGTTCGCGAGCGCTTTCCTGACCACCTCCGATTTCCCTGTTTCGTCGTTGAGAAGTGGGTTCATTCTCCATTTCGCCACCACGCTTTCCATCGCTCGAAACTTTGTCTTTATCATCGAACTCTCCTCTTCCGCCACCTTTTCCTCCTCCTCCTCCTCCTCTCTCTTTTCCGTCGCGAGCAAAAGAATGCTTTTCGACGCGGTCAGCCATCCGTGCACGACTTCGCCCTCGGAAGCGCAGTGCGCGACGCCCAGGTAATTCTCGTTCCCCATCGCTTTTGGCGCCTTTAACGCAAAAGCGCGCTCGATGCCGTCCAACGCGAATTGGAACAGTTTCTGAACGCGCAATTTTGTTGACGACTCTTCGCCGTCGTTTTGGGACAAGATGAACGCGGGCTCGACGACGAGAGACGACAAAGACGACGACGACGAGACGATGGTGTCGCCGCTTTTTGACGCGTCTTCCACTCGTCGAACGTCGAGAACGGCAGCGCCGAATACCCGTGGCGGATTGTGCAACATTCTTTCTCCCCAATAATGCGAAGAAAAAATGAAGCGATTTCCAATGACATAAAATTCTACCAGAGTAGTGTCAATGACCAAAATACACAAAGCATGATACACTTTCGCTTTCGCGTCGCGAACAAACGACAACAACAACAACAACAACAACAACAACAACAGCGCTTTTCTTCTTTTTACCTACTACACGGAGACGCGTAGCAAGGCGGCTAAAACACCAGCACAC
>MDTG01119921.1_pt1 | contig 14543 bp, 13 predicted proteins | sample 811421 | NCBI WGS metagenome assembly MDTG01 (sample SAMN05326645, study PRJNA326480) | marine metagenome | isolation source: seawater | place: Pacific Ocean: South East | collected 2011
CTTTAAGGCTGAGTGGCAGAGTGGTTATGCAGCGGACTGCAACTCCGTGTACATCGGTTCGATTCCGTTCTCAGCCTCCATCAATTATAAATATAAAGCATGAAGATTAACCCTCAAACCTTAGCTCCGGTAGTGCTTTTTACTTATAACAGGCTAATACATACAAAAAAAGTTATTAGTTCATTAAATGAAAATAGCCTTTGCATTTTTACTGACTTAATAGTTTTTAGTGATGGACCAAAAGAAAAAAAGCATGAATCAGAGGTAAATAAAATTAGATCTTACTTGAAAACCATAGATGGTTTTAAAAGTGTAAAAATTATTGAAAGAAAAAAAAATATTGGACTTGCAGAATCAATCATTGAAGGGGTAAGTGATGTAATTGATGATTATGGGAAAATAATTGTGCTCGAAGATGATATTGAAGTGAGTAAATATTTTCTTGAATTTATGAATCAGTCATTAAACTTTTATGAAAAGAAAAAGAAAGTTTGGCACATCAATTCATGGTCGTTGAGCATAAATGATATAGATATTAATGACTATTTCTTCCACAGTAATGTGAATTGTTGGGGATGGGGAACATGGAAAGATAGGTGGATTCACTTCAAAAAAAATCCTGAACAGATTGTATCGAGATGGAGTATGAAGCAGATTTATAAATTCAACTTGGATGGCCATCAAGATTATTTCAAACAAATTAAGCTTAATTATAAAAATAAAATTAATACATGGGCAGCATTTTGGGCAGCGTCAGTTTTTGAAAATAAAGGTCTATGCCTTACTCCAAAAGCACCATTTTCAAGGAATATAGGTTTTGATGCAACAGGAACTAATTGTAAGTATGATGACCCATGGTCTCCTCAAGTAAAGTTATTTGAAATTCCAGAAAGCTACGAATTTCCTGAAGATCTTTTTGAAGATTTCTATGCTCGCGAACAAATTAAGAAATATTATAGAAAAAATTTTTTTAAAAAAGTTCAAAACAAGATCTCTTCTTTTTTTGATAATCAATCATGAGGGTAATTCTTAAAGTTATAATTTCAATACCCACAACTACATGTTTATTTTTTTGCCCTATTTATTAGCTTTGATATGAAAATATTAGTTACAGGTTCTTCAGGTTTTATTGGATATCACTTGGTTAAGAGGCTTCTGAATGATGGACATCAAGTTTTAGGCATTGATAATCACAATGATTATTATGGTGTTTCTTTAAAAACACTTCGAAAAAATAAATGCCTCAACAAAAACTTTAAATTTGTCTTTAGTGATATCAATGCATTGAATATCATTGATGATAAATTTGATATTGCTATTAATCTTGCAGCACAGGCAGGTGTAAGAGTCCACAGAGATAAGGAGCATTTATATAGTCATTCAAACATTAATGGCTTTAAGTCTTTTTGTAATTTCTGCAAACGGATGAACATTAACAAAATTATCTACGCTTCTAGCAGCTCTGTTTACTCAGATTCTGAAGACACTAAATACCAAGAAATTTATACAAAACTTAAGCCTAAATCACTTTATGGTGAGTCTAAGTTAGCAAATGAAATATATGCATCTAAATTCTCAAAAAAAAATAACATCTCGTTTATTGGTTTAAGGTTTTTTTCTGTGTATGGACCATATGGCAGGCCTGATATGGCGTACTTTTCATTTTCAAATTCACTTATCAATAACAAGCCTATTTATTTGAATAACAGCGGAGAAATGTTTAGAGATATGACTTTTATTAGCGATGTAATTGAGGGGGTACTTAAAGCTATTAATTATTCATTTCATAATAATTTTCAACATGAATTATTCAATATAGGGAATGATTCACCAATTAAAACATCAAAATTGCTTAGCACCTTGGAGAAAAAATTAAATAAAAAGGCAATCATTATAAATAAATCAACAAAAAATGAGGCAATAAAAACCCATGCTGATATCACAAAAGCAAAAAATTTATTAGGATATCTCCCAGAAGTATATTTTGAAGAAGGTATTGAGCAATTCACACAATGGTACAAAAAGTATGAGAATATATAAAAAGTTAAAACTGGCTATAGTTGGGCATGGATTTGTTGGCAAAGCAACAGATTGGGGGTTTAATAAAAAAGTTGAAAAATTTATTGTTGATCCCTTGTTAGGGACTTCAGTTCTTGATTTAAAAGGCTTTAATCCAGAGATTGTATTTATATGTGTGCCAACTCCAATGGGTGATGATGGCAGCCAGAACTCTGACATTATTGAAGAAGTCATTTCAGGACTCTCAATTCAATGCCCCAATGCCATAAAGGTAGTAAAAAGTACTGTTTTGCCAGAGATACTGGAAGCACTTCACAAAATTGATTCAAAACTTATCTATAATCCAGAATTTTTAAGAGAAAAGCATGCAAATAAGGACTTTATAAATTCTGAAATGATTATTTTTGGCGGCGATAGGAATATTGCCAATGTAGTATCGAAAGCATATCTTACAAACTCACGATGCTTAACAAGAGACCATGTCTTTACAGATCTCAAATCAGCTTCACTGATAAAGTATGCAATAAATACATTCCTTGCATCAAAAGTCATATTTTTTAATGAGCTTCATGAGCTTTTTCTCGATCTTGATGTCAAGGATAGCTGGGAGTCAGTCATTGATACAATATCTCGAGATAAAAGAATTGGTGAAAGTCACATGAATGTTCCCGGCCATGATGGGAGGAAGGGTTTTGGAGGCGCTTGCTTCCCTAAAGATAGCCTAGCTTTAGTAAAGTTTGCTGAAGATAAAAATCTGGAACTTCAATTATTGAAAAAAACAATCAAAATTAATAACAAAATTAGATCAAAATATGATGAATTAGATTCAAGAGAAACAGAACAGAATGTTACTTTTGATGATAAAATCTGATTCCTAGCCCAGGTGGTGAAATTGGTAGACACAAGGGACTTAAAATCCCTCGAAGGAAACTTCGTGCCGGTTCAAGTCCGGCCCTGGGCACCAAATACAACAATTTATGATATTTAAATATCTTAAAAATATAGAAAAAGGTGCCTTATTTAGCATTTTTTCAAGAGCACTATCTAGTATCGGAACTTTTTTAATTTCACTTTATTTAATTAAAAATCTAAATGTTTCTTCTTATGGGATATACAGTTCTATATTTGGAATAAGTATGTTGCTTGCAGGCCTAGTTACATCAATTTTTACAACTCAAATGATAGCAATTACATCTAAAAAAAATAATTCTGAAATCAATTACCTATCAATAGAATACTATTACATGCAGAACATTATTTTCTTCATACTGCTAGCCTTGTCGTATTTATTGATATCTTTTAATGTGCTGAATCAAGCCCCATTCAATGAATATTTAATAATTTTTTCGCTGCTCATAGCATGGGGAGTCGCCTCTAAGGATGTATTAACATCAAGGTCGTTTCTAATCAGAGATAATAAGACTCCTTTTATCCTAAATATAGCAAGTTTAGTTGTCTTGGTAGGCTATATTCTAGTTAACCAGAACTTTCTTAATGAAAGCAAAATATATGGATTAGAGTTTCCAATAGTTTTTTTTATTATATTTATGTTCTTATATCTAATAACAAAAGGTTTAGCATTATTTAAACTAAAAAAAATCTACTTTGTTTATGCTCGAGAGGCTCTGAAAAATGGTAAATGGGCATTTCTGCAAAGCATCTCAAGGTATTTCAGAACGCAAAGTTATGTTCTTGCTGCTCTATTCTTTCTTGGGGTTTATGAGATAGGTTTCATAAATTCAGTCCTTATTTATGTGTTACCAATAACTGTTTTATATTCAGCTTTATCTCAGTATTTTTTGCCAAAGATAAGTGTTGATTACGAGAGGGGCAGGAATATTAAACAAACAATTACTCAAATTATTTTTTTTATAATTGGATCATTCATCCTCTATTTATTAATGATTCTTTTATTAAAAGATGATTTAAACGTTCTAATTTTTAGAGAAGAAGTAATAAAAAATTCATATTTCAATACCACTCTTTACTTCTGGCTAATTATTTCTTTAATCCAAGGTGTAAACGCAATTTTTTTTATGGAATACCAGTCAAAAAAAATGTTTAAATATCTGGCTATTGTGAGTAGTGCTGCTGCTGTATTATCACTAGTTTTAGCTATAATTGGAATAAAATTATTTGGCATATTAGGCCTTATGTGCTCACTGCTATTTGTAGAAATCTTTATTTTTGCTCTGCTTATGATGCATAAAATATCAAAAACTTATGTCTAAAGAGGGTAAAGATTTAAATATAAATCATGATGATTAAGCCAGCTGATAAAAGTTTAAAGAAAAATGCGATTGCAGCATTTGTTTTAGCAATTCCATCTCAAATCATTAGCATTTGCGTTCCACTAGCCTTGATAATTGGCCAACAAAAGATAACACGATTTAGTTTAGGGCTGCTTCTTATGGTGGGCTGTGCTTTTATAGCGTCGGTCAATTCTACGCGGGTTTTAGACGCAGATCTTTATAATTACAGCCAGAGATCCTTAGATTTATCGGAACTTAATGGCATACAGGCCCTCGAGTACTCTCCAGAATTCGTATATTACTTTTTAAATTGGTTTGTGGTTAGAGTGCTTGGTCTAGACTTTCTTGACTTCTTTTTAATGATAAATTTTATGACTTATCTGTTATCTGTGAAAGCAATAGAAAATTTTCCTTCGATGCAGCAGAAGACAATCCCATTGCATTATACGTTAATCTGTGGCCTGTTATTCTTAACCTCTCCTGTCTTGTTTGAGCAGTCCTCACATCTTGTTCGGCAATACTTTGCAATGGGTTTGATGTTATTTGCTTTTAGTCGAATGATTAGCGGAAGAAGCAGCTTGATATGGATTGGCTTGGCACTATTTACACATGTTTCATCTGCCATATTTCTTCTAGCTTGGGTGCCCATGATTTCAAAAACAAAAAATAATCTATTTCTTCAATCAATCTTTCACATCTTTACCCTCTCAATATTAATATTGAGCATACCGCAAATAGTTACGATTTTAAGCAGCTTGACAGGTTTAGGCTATTTTGCCTACGGAGAAACTCGTATTGGAGAAGGGCTGTTTGCCGAATTAAACCCACTTGGCTTCGCAGGGAAATTTGTAATTTGGATTCACTTATTTCTCTCTATTTCCTTAGTACTGAAGGGAAAAAACTCCATTAGTCAAAATAAAATTACCTCTGTAGCTATCGCTTTTTTACTGATCGACTCCGCTATTTTGTTAAGTGACACACTAAATATTCATGAAATTAGTGTGAGGTTTGCACAATTTGTTTATTTTACTCTTCCCATATTATTTTTAATGTCTCACCATGTTTCACCTTGGTTAACCTATTTATGTGCTTCGCTGGTCTTTTTTCAAGTTTCATCTTTTTTGTTGAGAGGCTTGAACTGGGAGTATTCCTTTGATGTGCTAAATATGTTTCTTCCTGCGTATATGGAGTTTTTCATCTAATGTTTATAATGTGACGACAACTAATAATTTATTTAATAGAAAAATACAATGTCAAAAAATAGTCAGAAAAAGAAAATCTTAATCCTGGGATTTGGTCGAATGGGTATAAGCCATGCGCTGCAAATAAGTGGTATTTTACGCAACAGAGCCATTCAATATGAGATAACGATCCTTGAGCCATCGTTTTTGGCGAGGTTGGTTGCGACAACAATTTTTCGAGGCAAACTTAACTTCATAAAATTAGAAGAGTTAGAATACAAAGCAGATAATTTTTTTGATCTTGCTATTGATGCGACCCCACCTATTAGCAGAAAACAAAATAAAGACATACTTGAAAGAATTAGCTCAAGCTATCTAATTGAAAAGCCGCTTCTTACAAAGATCAGTAAAAATGGTATGTCTGGCTATGTTCTTCAACACAATCCTCTTGTCGATGAACTTAAAAGAAGATTGAAAAAAGAAAAATTAAAAGCAATTGAAGTTTCTTTAAAAACTAACCTTAATTTTAAAGATGAGGGTGGTTGGAGATCTGGAGTTCACGGTGGTGTAATAAATGAGTTTCTTGGACACCTGTTAAGTGTGCCTCTTTCATGTCTTCCAGATTTAAAAAATCTTAAAGTTGATAATGTAATAAGCAAGCCTGGCAGGGTTGAGATTTTGCTTTCAAGCTCATCCCTTCAAATTCCTATAGTTTTGGAGTTTGGTAGTCCACTTGTTCGAAAGTCTACTTATAATTGGTCATTCGTAATAGAAGGGGATAAAAGTATAAATTATGATGGGTATCAAATTAATACTAAATCACTAGATTCTCAAGGATCATTTGGAATGGCAGAACTTGGTATCTCAGTTGAATTTTATTTAAGAGGATTTGATTTTTGCTTTCAAGGAGTTGCATTGATTGACGGTAAAGGCGATAAGATGGACTCAAGGCAACTAGAGCTTATAGACACAGTAATTAACAATGTTATTGAAATAGGAAAGAATTAGATGAAAATAATAATGGGTGACAATCCTTTTTTTGGGGTAAATCATAAGGTGGGGTCTAAAGTCCTTGATGACGAAAACTTTAGATTTAAACAAGCCCTTGCAGTTTTAAAAGAAGCAAATAGTTTTAATTGCAATAACCTCATGATCACAAATCATCCAACTATTTGTAAATTTTTGGATTTAATGGATGCTAACAAGCTCTCAAATCTCAAGCTCGCATTCATTTCACCATATCCACACAAATACAATGATTTAGTAGCAAAACAAGGTTATTTTGGCCTCTTGAAGCACCTTTTAAGAGGAAATTTTAAATATGTTTTATTAAATTGTTATAAACTATTTAACTTTAAACAAGCTCAAGAGCATATCGTAAAAATGATATGCAATTCTGAATTAGCATCGCTGGGTAAGCATAAAACAAAAGTTGAATATATGTGCTTACACAATATCTTAGTAGATATGTATGTTGCTTCAGGAAATTATCATGCTCTCGAAGCATTCATTCAGCATGTACAAGATCTAGGCTTAAAGCCAGTACTGATAACTCAAAATATTATCGCACTTTCAAAAATTATGCGTAAAAGAGAGGGTTATACTATATGTTTCTCATATAATTCTGCTGGCTACATGGTCAATCCAAATATTGCTCAAGTTGATAAATTTTTAGATGATAATACCAAATTACTTCCAAGTCTTTGGGCAATGCAAATAATGGGATCGGGTGTTATTAATCTAGATGATGCCTTGCAAAAAGTTTTAAATAAAAATAAATTCTCTGGAATTCTGTATGCAACAACAAAAAAAGAACGAGTCACTGAGCTTTTTAATAAAGTCTAGGAGTGTAAAAAGAAATAGCGTAAAATTGTCAGATTTAACGGGCTATTCAGTCATTTTTAATACAGAATCAATCTACCATTTTTTCCTTAACTCTTCATATAGAGAATATGTTAGAAGATGTAAGCATATATTTATTGATGGGGCAGCGTTAACGTTGATTGCCAACATGTTTTCACTAAATATTGAACGTTACCATGGACCAGATCTTCTTGAAGACCTTGAGAAAGAGGGTTTACTAAGTAGTGCAGTATTAGTTGGTGGGAAAAGTGCCAATAAGAAATTAGTTGAGGATAATGTCTTGAAGCTTTGGATCGATCTACCTTTTTTAGAGAATTACCAAGATTTAGCTAAAACTGCTTTTGATAAAATAGATAAAACAGAAAATATGCCTATCGTTTTAATTTCTTTGGGGTTACCAAAGCAAGAAATGGTTGCTTTATCAATGGGAAAAGAGTTAGATCTAAGTGAAACTTTATTTATTCCACTTGGTGCTGCTATAGATTTTCGAACAGGCACTGCCACTCGTTCTTCCAAATCCTGGAGACGCTTAGGCTTGGAGTGGCTTCCAAGACTGATAAGAGAACCAAGAATGTTTAGGAGGAATATAAATTCACTAATAGGAATTACTTTTTTCCTTCTACATTTATTACAAAAGAAGTTCTTTAACTTTGATTTAAAATAAACAAGTTTAAAATGAATTAATCTGAAAGATTTGCTACTTTTTAACAAATTGCCAACTTATGTATATAAAATAAACAAAAGACAAACAACATGAAAAAGAAAGCATTAATTACTGGAATAACTGGACAAGATGGATCTTATCTCGCTGAATTTCTTCTAGAAAAGGGGTATGAGGTCCATGGAATAAAAAGAAGATCATCATCCCTAAATACTGAGCGCGTTGACCATATTTACCAAGATGCTCATGAGAAAGATCAAAGTTTCTTTCTGCACTATGGTGATTTAACAGACTCATCAAACTTAACTCGTATTATTAAGAAAATTGAACCGGATGAAATATATAATTTAGGAGCTCAATCACACGTTGCGGTGTCATTTGAATGTCCAGAATACACAGCTGATGTCGATGCTCTTGGCACGTTACGTTTACTTGAAGCAATTTGTTTTCTGGGTTTAGAGAATAAAACAAAATTTTATCAAGCGTCAACTTCAGAGCTCTATGGTAAGGTTCAGGAAATTCCTCAAAAAGAAACAACTCCTTTTCATCCTCGTTCTCCTTATGCTGTTTCAAAAATGTATGCATATTGGATTGTTGTAAATTATCGAGAATCTTATAATGTGTTTGCTTGTAATGGCATTCTATTTAACCATGAATCACCAAGACGAGGTGAAACTTTTGTAACAAGAAAAATTACTAGAGGCATTTCCAATATAGCTCAAGGTCTGGAATCATGTTTATTTTTAGGCAACATGAATGCTCTTCGTGATTGGGGCCATGCAAAAGATTATGTGCGGATGCAATGGATGATGTTGCAACAAGAAAAACCAGAAGATTTTGTTATTGCTACTGGCAAGCAAATGTCTGTGCGTGATTTTGTAAAACTATCTGCAAAAGAAGCAGGCATTGATCTTCATTTCAGTGGTGAAGGCATAAATGAGATTGCTACAGTAGATTCAATCGAGGGTGATAATGCACCTGCTCTAAAAGTAGGTGACGTGATTGTTCGTGTTGATAAACGTTATTTTCGTCCTGCTGAAGTTGAAACCTTATTGGGCGATCCTTCAAAAGCGAAAGATAAACTTGGCTGGGTTCCTCAAATCACAGTTGAAGAAATGTGTAGTGAAATGGTAAAACACGACTTAGATAAAGCTAAACAGTTTGCCCTGTTAAAGGCTCATGGTCATAAAGTAAATGTTTCTCTTGAAAACCAAGGTTAAAAGATATGCAATATAAACTTCTAGCTATTTAGGACTTGCAATTGAAAACTAGTGATAAAAAAATTAGAGTATTTGTCGCTGGGCATTCTGGAATGGTTGGCTCATCCATTGTTCGGAAACTTAAAAAAGAAAAAACCTATGACATTATCACCCGTAATCGTGATGAATTAAATTTGTTATCACAAAATGAGGTTTCGAATTTCTTTCAAGCAGAAAATATTGATCAAGTTTATGTTGCAGCAGCTAAGGTTGGAGGGATAGTTGCTAATAATACATATCCAGCTAACTTTATTTATGAAAATATAATGATTCAATCAAATATTATTCATTCAGCACATGAAAACGATGTTAATAAGCTACTGTTTTTAGGCTCCTCATGCATCTATCCAAAACTTGCTAAACAACCAATGACTGAAAACTCACTTTTAACAGGAAAGCTTGAAGAAACTAATGAGCCATATGCTGTCGCTAAAATTGCAGGAATAAAACTATGTGAAAGTTACAGTCGACAGCACTCTCGTGATTATCGCTCAGTGATGCCAACTAATCTATATGGGCCTAATGATAATTTTCATTTGGAAAATAGCCATGTAATACCTGCATTAATTAGACGTTTTCATGAGGGAAAAAAAAATAAACAAAAAGAAATTGTTGTTTGGGGAACTGGCATGGCAATGCGTGAGTTTTTATACGTTGATGATATGGCTGCCGCGAGTGTATATGCTATGAACCTTGAATTATCTAAATATCAAGAATATACAAAGCCAATGTTAAGTCATATAAATATTGGCACAGGTACTGATTGCAGTATAAGAGAGTTAGCTGAAACTGTAGCTAAAGTAGTTAAATACAATGGAAAAATAAAGTTTGATGCTTCAAAACCTGATGGAACGCCAAGAAAATTAATGGATGTTTCTAAACTAAGATCCATGGGCTGGCAACATCAAGTATCGCTAAGCGATGGTTTGAGTAGAACTTATGAATGGTTTTTATTAAATCAGAGGAATCTCAGAGAAACATAATCATTTAGAAGTCATCTAAACAAATATTTTCTGCAACATATTTTATACTGTGCATACTTTTTGAATATTCATCTTCATTAAATCGATATGGATCTACAATATTTATATCTTTAAATTGGGCAGTTAAAGAGTAAAATTTTTTCTTATAATTAGGGAAAGATGTGTTCAATTGATTTAAAACAAATAAATCTACTGCTAAAAAAACGTCAAAATAATCTAACATTTTTCTATTAATTTTTTTTGGAGTATGTAATCCATAATTGACATCATTTTCTCTTAAAAATCGCTGCGATCTTGGATCCATATTTGGTTTAGCAATCGGGGATACACCTCCGGAAAAAAATTCATATTCATCCTTAAACCTATGCCTAAGTAAATTTTCCGCAACAGGACTTCTGCAATAATTTGCAATACATACTAAACAGAATGATTTTTTGTAGGACATCGTTATTGTTTTAATCAGATGTAAGGTTGTCTATGCTGTTAAGAAAAGAAGAGAAAGGAAAAAACTGTGAAATAACCTTATTCCATCTAGTAGTCCCACTAGCATTAACATAAACAATATCATTATTTTCAAGATAAAAATTACCTGCATCTATAAAACTTGAAGGGTTTTTTAAATCTGCACGAAAGATTAATGGATCTTCTTCATTCCCACTTTGCCTGATTATAAAGACCTCTGAAGCTGACGCTGTATTGGTATTTAGTCCGAATGATTCTCCTATAGCTTTTGATAAGCTGATGGGGATGTCAGTAATATTAATTTTTACGGGTTTTGTGACTTCACCTAAAACAAAAACTTGTTGAGAGTTAAATCTTGCAATTGTTACATCCACTTGAGGATCAGTAAAATAATTTGATAATCGATTGGTTACATTATCTCTGAGTTCATCTTGAGTTTTCCCCTTAGCTTCAACCAAGCCAGCATATGGAAAAAATATATTACCGTTTGCATCAACTCTTCTTAAATTTTGATCGGGACTGATGTTGGTGACAGGAAATATGTCTGGTAAACCCCATACAGTTATAGCGATTTGGTCTCCAACACCTATCTTGTAAATATTATTATTAGATGAGCTTGATGTTTCCGATATGCTGATTAACTTAATTGGTTCTTCGACTGATTCTATATAAACATATTCAGATTCATCAAACCAAGAAGATTCTGTTTCCATATGCATTCCTGGAGATAGGCTACATCCATTTATTAAAATAACTATAATTATTAAACTAATCTTCTTTATCATAATCATAAGATTCATAAAGGTATTTCTCAGCATAATATTGATAAGAGTAGTTGCCATACAGTCCATAATAGCCATAGTAACTTTTAGGCTTTGAATATGCATTATATATTATCCCATTAACGTCTTTGTTGATTTGATCAAAATTAACAATAGATTGTTTGATTTCATTTATTCTGTTAACACCATGCCTCACAATAAGAAAATTAATGTCACTTTGTTCGATTAATATTGATGAGTCTGCTACAGATAAAATTGGCCCAGTATCAAAAATAACAATTTCAAACTGATCTTTGAAAAATTTAATCCTTTCTTTATATTCACTGCTGAAAAGAAATTGAAAAGAATTTGTTAGTCCTTTAACTCTCGGAATAACATAAAAATTGTTATCAATTTTATATTGTTCTAATGCTTCTGGTTGATTGATTGAATTAAAAGTTTTTTCGGAAATGCTTTTCCTATCAAAAGACTTTGCGATACTTCCCCTTTTTAAATCATTATCAACTAACAAAACCTTTTTACCTATTTTTGCGTAGCCTTGTGCAAGCTTTGTTGCGACTGTTGATTTTCCATTACTTGGTGAAGGGCTAGTAATTGTAATAAGGTTCTTTTCAGGATGTTCTTTTTGTATTGAACTAATATTTACTATTAAAGATTCAACTGCTACATCCATCCTATTTTCTTCATCTTCAGAATCAAAATCTTTAACTAAAGGAATAACTCCTATTATTGGTAAACTAATATTGTTATCAAATATTTCAGCAGGATTTGATACAGGTAAAAAATTAAAGCCCCTAATAATTGCAACAAAACATGCAACTACAAAACCAATTATTATAGAGAGCAAGACTATTGAAAATCTTGGGCTAACTAAGGAGTTAACATAGGCCTCATCTATGACTCTAACATCACCTATAGTACTCGCTTCAAGTATTGAAAATCCCAATCTCCTTGACTCTAGTTCCTCAAATAAAGCCTGAGAAACCTCAAGCTCATTAAAAAGATCTATGTATTCCTGTTGTTCTTTTGGCATCATTTCTACTTCAGACAAAACTTCCTCTTTCTGTAGCTCAATTAATGCTTTTTTATTTATTAGGTTTAGATATGCCGGGTTATTTGATGTATATATTTCTTCAGCTTGTGCAATTTCAAAATCAATTTCACTAAGTGCTGAATCTAAAGATTGTATTCTATTGATGATAGCCTGAATTTCTAAACTAACATCAATTGATTTATTTTCCTCACGGAACTGTTTTAATTTAACCTTATTGCTTTCAACAGATTCCTTAATGGATTCTATATTTTTTTCAATAAAATTAATTGCTTTTCTTGATTTTTCATTTTCATCATTAATTCTTTGGTTTAGAAAGACATTATTCGCATAGTTTATGATTTCTTTACCTGATTCAATATCTTCTGTTATGTAGTTAACAGTGATTAAACCCTCTTTTCTTAAAAATGAATTTCTTGATGATAGGGTTGCAACATTCATCCTCGATTTAAAAGAGTTATACATGCTTTGAGGATTTATATAAGTTATTTCCAAAGGCCTATATTCTTTCAAGCTTGCTGACTCTATAGAAATCCTCAGATCATCATGCAGAATTTGTTGGCCATATTTTGCAGTTTGTAATTCATTGGAATCTTCATCCAATAAGCTATATTCGTTTTTGGAGAAAGAGAACCTGAGTGAATTGCTTACAGCAGGATCATTTTTATCTGAAGTTATATTAACACTTATGCTCTCGTCATCATCAATGCCATTAATTTTTATATTTAGATTTAAATCTTTAATGACTTTAAGGTAATTAGTTCTAGATTCATATAATTCAATCATATTAGAGATATCTGACAAAGATGAACCAGGAGACGCAAACCGAATTGCTTGCGAAGGGTCAAAAACATTCTGATCAAATGCTTCAAACTCAAGAAGGCTTTTTATGGAATATTTTTTTGGTGCAGAGATGTAATATAAAAACGAGAGTACAAAGGCTACAAATACAAATGCAATAATCAGTTTCGATTGCATCATTAAAAACCTAAATATCTTACCTAAATCTATATCATTGTCATTTAATTTTGAGGAAAGAAAATTTTGTGTTGAGTTATCTACCATTTTTGCAGTTAATGTTCATTTATTGCACACAAGATTATATAGCATTTGTGTTTGTAATATAGCTAATTATATATTTTTTTATTCTTGATTCTTATCTAAGTGTTTATTTAAAGAATATTATTTTAAATTAATTTGCTTAAACCCAGGCTAAATCTCATTTCTTTGTTGTTTAGCTACATTTAAATGCATTACAATGGCAATGCTTGTTAGTAAAAAATTCAAAGCACTTAGATCTAATATAATCTATCTAATATGACACAAAATAACTCGGACGAATTTAATGATTGGATCGATGCTCTAGAAAATTTAGTACTTTTTAATGGAAGAGAAGACGCTTCACAGCTAATACAAAGTTTTGTTAAATATGCAGAGAATAAGGGTCTATTAGAATCAAATTTTGCAGACCTGCCATTTGAAAATTCTATTTCTCAATATGAAGAGAGTGATTATCCAGGTGACTGGCATCTTGAAGAAAAAATCAGACACTTTATTAGATGGAATGCATTAATTACAGTTTTAAAGGCAAATAAAGAACTTGATCTTGGTGGGCATATCTCTACTTATTCATCTGCATCAACATTGTATGAAGTTGGCTTCAATCATTTTTTTAGAGGGGGGAAATTATCAGATATGGTTTATTTCCAAGGCCACTCTTCCCCGGGAATCTATGCAAGATCATTTTTAGAGAACTCGATTACTGAGCAACAGCTGGATAATTTTAGACAAGAAATTGATGGAAATGGACTCTCATCATATCCTCATCCATGGTTGATGCCTGAATACTGGCAGTTCCCGACAGTCTCAATGGGTTTGGGCCCAATAATGGCAATATATCAGGCCCATGTTATGAAATATCTTGAGCAAAGAGGCTTATTACAAAATGAGACCAAAAGAAAAATATGGATGTTTTGCGGAGATGGAGAAATGGATGAGCCAGAGTCGCTAGGTGCTATTTCGCTAGCTGC
>MDTG01163845.1_pt1 | contig 14543 bp, 14 predicted proteins | sample 811421 | NCBI WGS metagenome assembly MDTG01 (sample SAMN05326645, study PRJNA326480) | marine metagenome | isolation source: seawater | place: Pacific Ocean: South East | collected 2011
ACCAGTAATTAAAAGAGTTTTCATTAATTTATTTTAGATATTTAAACCAATTTTTTGTTGCTTTTTTTATACTTTTTTTATCCCAAAGAATAGCGTTTTTCCAATATTCTATATTTCTTAATACCTCCTCTATACCTTTTTCAAGTGTTATCTTTGGTTTCCAATTTAACTTGGCTTTAATTTTATTTATTTTAGCATGAGTAATAAATGGTTCTGCTGGTCGTTTTGGTAGAAAAATTTTTTTCCCTCCAATTAGATTAACCAATTCTTTTACAGATCTCGCTCCCCCGTAACCCAAATTAAATATTTCGTTTTTACAATTTGAAAAAATACTTTTTTCAAAAGCATTACATACATCACTCACATGTATAAAGTCTCTTTTTTGATTTCCGGTTCCAACAATAGTAAATGGTTTTTTTTCAATCTTTTGTTTAAGGAATACACCTAGGGCAGCTCCGTAAGCTGAATTAGTACGAGATCTTGTACCATAAACATTGAATAGTCTTAAAGAAATATAATTTAATTTATAAACGTGGTTATAATGTTGAATAAGTTGTTCTCCAGCATATTTTGAGAAGGCGTATGGATACATTGGTTTAATAATATCTTCTTCTGAAGTAGGTGTTTTTTTTGGTATTCCATAACATGAAGAAGAAGCAGCATAAATTATTTTTTTAACATTATGTTTTCTCATTGCTTCTAAAATATTAAGTGTGCCATTAAAGTTTGTCTCAAGATAATCCGCAGGATCTTCAATGGATGGGACTATGTCAGATAAGGCAGCTAAATGGACAACAACGTCTATACCTTTAAAAAATTTGTATATTTTTTTGTAATTTCTTATGTCTTTCTTATATAAAAAGACTTTTTTTGATTTAAGTGCGCTCTTAAGATTCTTTTTAGTACCATCTTTAAGATTATCTAATACTACTATTTTTTTAATTTTTTTAATATGGCTTAAATGTTCAACTAAATGACTTCCAATAAAACCAGCTCCACCTGTTAATAAAACTCTCATTTTATTTTAGTGAATATGTAATTGCTTTAATTACATCATTTTTTTTAATGTATGAACTGTGACCTAAATATTTTGTTGCTAATGCTCCAAACACATTACCGCAAAAAGCCATCACTTCTAATTTTATATCTTTCATATTCATCAATGATACAATTCCTAAAACCGCATCACCAGCTCCAATAGTATCAATAGGATTTAACTCGAATGCACTAAATGATATTTCTTTTATTTTGCTAGATTTTTTAAATTCAAATACTGAAATGCCAGCATTTCCCCTGGTAATTACTAGTTTATTTAATTTTATTTTTTTATACAATTTCTTAGCTAATATTTTAAAATCAGAATACCTATCAGATAGCGCTAATCTTATTTCTGGCTCATCAATACATACTAGGTTAGCTTTTTTATATTTAGTAACTAAATTGAATCCTCTATTATCGGAATTAGTTTGAACATTTATTGAAACTTTTTTTGAGTTTTTTTCAACTAAATTATAAATATCCTCATTTAAAAATCCATGTCCAAAATCACAAATAATAACGGAGTCATATTTTTTAAATTTCTTAGTAATTAAATTTTTTAAATAACGATTCAATAAATATTTTTTTTCACCTTTTTTGTTATAAATTTCAAATATTTTTCTATTATTTTCATCGAGGACTCTTGTTTTTTTAATTGTTTGAAATTTAGACTTTTCTATATATGTATTAATATTTTTGTGATTGTTATCAATACTTTTAATAAATTTCTTTTCCTCAGTAGTAAATGCTCCTGAGCTAAACACATCTATTTTTTTACAAAACTGTGATAAGTTTTTTGCAATTGCTAGGGTACCACCTTGATAAGTTTCTTTTTTTATGAAATTTACCGCATGTATATTTTCTTTTGAGGGCTTATCCATTTCTTTAGAAAAAATGTATTCATCAATGATTATCTCTCCTAAAATTGCTACTTTTTTCGTCGAAATTTTAAATAAATTTTTTAAACAATCCTTACTTAAATCTGAGGCATTTAGATTTAAATTTTTAATTTCTGAAAGAATTGTCTGTGGTTTATAAAAATTATTTATTATACTCGATGAAGAAAATTGGATATTTTCAGTAAACAAAATTTTTCCTTTGTTTTTTTCTACCGCTTTCTTTTCTTTAATAATATTTTTGGTTAAATCCCCTTTTAAATCTTTATAATCTTTTCCCTTAATATATAAATTTGGCTTTATCTGATTTATCACATGCACCGCAGTTTCATTCTCACTTAAAACGACATAGTCAATAAATTCAATGCTGGCCAACATTTCAGCTCTAAGCCTTTCATTAAATATTGGCCTTGATGGCCCCTTATTAACAAATTTATCTACAGTTATTGAAACTATAAGTTTATCACACCAAGATTTTGCCTCTTCAAAGTATCTTTTATGACCAACATGCACAATATCAAAAACTCCATGAACCAATCCAACTTTTAAGCGATTTTTGTGCAATATTTTTTTTAGCTGGTTTAAATTTACTATTTTGTGCGATTTCATTTTTTTATGATTTATTCTTTTATAAAATTTTTCATTTTATTTGATAAATATTTATAATTAATATTGTTATAGTCCAACAATTCCTCTTGGGTTCCGTATTTTTTAACAAAGCGATCCTCTAGTCCAACTATTTTAATATTTGCCTTTTTCAATTTATTTGTAACTTTTGATGAATATTCTAAAATTGATGATCCAAATCCACCAATTTCAACATTTTCTTCGACAGTTATAATTTTCTTTGAAGACAAGATCAATTTTTTTAACACAGCTTTATCAATAGGCTTGATTGTGGAAAAATGAACAACGCCACATTTAATATTATAATTCTTCAGCAAACTTTCACATGCATCCAAAGCTATTTGTGCGGTTACACCTGTTGTGACAAAAAAATAATCTTTAGCTTTCTTTAAAACTAACGCTTTTCCAATATTAGGTTTATATTTTTTTGTTATTATTTTCTCTCCACCCCTGGCAAGTCGAACATAAAGTGGACCTTTTAAATATAAAGACTTAAGCATTAGATGCTTCATTTCATGTGAGTCACATGGTGAAATTATGGTCAAATTTGGAAGAGTTCTCATAATTGATATATCCTCGATAGCTTGATGTGTGGGGCCTAGTGGGGCATAAACTAAACCACCACCATTACCAATTAGCGTCACTGGTAAATTATGTAGGCATAAGTCGATTACTACTTGTTCAAAACATCTTCTAGTTATAAAAGTAGATATAGTATTTACATAAGGTTTATATTTTTCCAAGGCTAAGCCAGCTGCAAATCCAATTACTGATTGTTCTGCCACTCCTTCCATAAAAAATCTCTTTGGATATTTTTTTTTAAAATCATCTAAAACTCCTGGACCTAAGTCTGAGCCGATAAAAAGAACCTTTTTATTTTTTTTCGCTAATTCAAAAATTGTGTTCAAACAAGTTTGTCTCATGCCTTCCTTCTATCAATATATTTGTTAATTTCATATATTTCATCATTGCTAAAAAAATTTTTGTGATGCCATTTAGGATTATTTTCAGCAAAAGGAAAACCTTTACCTTTTATTGTATGGCAAATTAATGTTGAGGGTTTTTGTTTTGATTTACACATTTTGTTTATTTGAATAGTCAGTTTTTTTACGTCATGACCATTTACCTCTAAAACGTTATAACCAAAAGATTTAAGTTTTTCTTTAAGTGGCTCAAGATTTAATACTTCTTTTGTTTTGCCATAAGATTGGATTTTATTGTAATCTATTAAAACATTAAAATTGCTTAGTTTATGTTTAGCTACCATCATGGAAGTCTCCCAAAAGGAACCTTCGTTAATTTCTCCATCACCAACTATCACAAATATTTTATGTTTTTTATTTTTTAATTTTGCAGACATCGCCATACCTGCTCCGATTGCAGGTCCGTGACCTAGAGCTCCTGTAGAAGCCTCAACTCCTGGAACCTTGCCATATTCTGGATGTCCACCCAAAATAGAATTAAATCGACTTGATGTTTTTAAAATATTTTTGTTAAAAAATTTTTTATCTGAAAGAATAGCATATAAAGCTAAACAACCGTGACCTTTACTTAATATAAGTCTATCTCTATCATCATCTCTCGGTTTTTTTGGATTAAATTTTAAAATTTCATCATAAAGAACTCTTAATATTTCAATTAAAGACATTGCAGATCCCATGTGGCCTCTGCCACCACCCAATAAACAATCAACCACAAGTGATCTTAAATATAAAGAGCGTTTGTCAAGTTTTGTTAATAATTCAGAATTCTTTGGCATAATGTTTTATGAATAAAATTTATTAATTTGTTTACAAATATAGAGTATTTCATTTTTCTTTAAATATTGGTTTATTGGCAATGTTAATATTTGTTTTGACTGTTTTTCAGTTCTTGGAAAAGATCCATATTTATATCTAAATTTTTTTGAGGCTCTTTGAAGGTGAATTGGTACTGGATAATGAATTGCAGTTTCAATCCCTTTATTTTTCAGAAAAGTAATTAATTTACTTCTTTGTGAAACTTGAATCACAAAAGTGTGGTAAGTATTAAATTCCTCTTGTTTTTCAGAAGGAAAATAAATTTTGTCTAAATTTAAGTTTTTTAAATATATTGATACATTTTCTCTTCTTTTTTTTATTACCTTTTTAAGATTTTTGAGTCTAAAATTTAATACTGCTGCTTGCAAATTATCCATTCTTGAAACATATCCAAATTCTTTTACATTATTTCTGCTATCCTCCATATAATGTGATCTCAAATTTTTGATTTTTTTGTAAATAGATTGATTGTTTGTGGTCAAGTATCCTGAGTCTCCAAGAGCGTTTAAATTTTTTAAAGGGTGAGCCGAAAAACAACCAATAGTTCCCCATGCTCCAGCACTTAAATTTTTATACTTCGACATAATCGACTGGGCACAATCTTCAATAACAGGTATATTATATCTCTTAGAAATTTTTAATATCTTGTCCATAGAGCACATTCTGCCTGTTAAATGTACAGGCATTATAGCTTTTGTTTTTTTTGTAATTTTGTTTTCTATTTTGTTTTCATCAATGTTTTGATCCTCCTTAACATCTACAAATACAGGTTTGGCACCAAGATGGGCAATCACAGCTGTAGACGCTATAAATGAATTGGGCGGGGTTATAACCTCATCACCACGTCTTACTCCTAATAAATGTAATCCAAGAGTAAGTGCATCTGTTCCGCTATTAAGTGCTACACAATATTTAGTTTTACAGATTTTAGATATATTTTTTTCAAATTTACTTATTTCTTCTCCACCTACCCAAGATTCATTAAGTAACGTTTTATCAAGTATCTTTAGTAATTGGTTTCTCTCTTTTTGATATTGTTTCTTTATATTGACATAAGGTATTTTCATTTTTTATAAAATTCTTTTACACATTTAATTATATAATCCATTTGTTTTTTGGATAGATGCTGGTCGCATGGAAAACTTATAATTGACTTTGCATGTCTCTCTGTAACCGGAAAATCTCCAATTTTGTAGTTTAAAAATTTCATTGCAGGTTGACGATACATTGGAATAGGATAGTGAATCTTTGCCTCGATTCCCTTTTTCAAACAATATTTTAATAGTTGATTTCTTCTTTTTGCAAATACAATATACAAATGGTAAACTATTTTATAGTTTTTTAGTCTTGGGGGAATTGTAATTTCTTTTATTTTTTTTAAATTATAATCAAAATATTTTGCATTTTTAATTCTTTGGTTTGCAATTTTTCTAGCACTTGGTATTAACCAATTTCCAACCACTGCTTGTAAAGTATCTAATCTAGAATTATAACCAACTATTTTAACGTTATTCCTATCAGCTAATCCATGATTTCTTAAAAGTTTAAGTTGTTTGAAGTGTTTTTTATTGCTTGTTACAATAATTCCACCATCAGACCATACATTAATATTTTTTAATGGGTGTAATGAAAAGGCTCCAAATTCACTCCATGTCCCTGATTTTTTATTGTTTATTGATGCAAGGATTGATTGACATGCATCCTCGATGATTGGAATTTTGTATTTTTTTGCAATTTTATTCAATTTTACCATGTTTGTCATATATCCAGTAAAATGGACAGGAACTATTGCCTTTGTTTTTTTTGTAATTTTTTCTTCGACTAAATCTACATTTAAACAAAAGCTGTCATCGCAATCTACAAAAACTGGTTTGGCTCCTAATTCACATATTGCACCAACTGTTGCTACAAAAGTATTCGCAGCTGTTATCACTTCATCTCCAGGCTGTACTCCTAATGTTTTAAGACTAAGTTTGATTGCATCTGTGCCAGAATTAACGCCAACTGCATATTTTGTTCCAATTAATTTTGCAAATTTTTTTTCAAATTTTAACAATTCCTTACCAAGTGTAAAGTCACCGGTCTTTACAAATGATTTTAGATTACGCCATAAATCATTGCAATTTGAAAATTGTTGACTTAAATATGAATATCTGACTTTCAAATAATTTTATTAATTTTGATTTTATTAAAAATTTCTTTATAAGAATATTTAAATATCATAAAAAAATCTAAATAAAAATGAAAATATTAATTATTGGTGGGGGTTTTGCGGGTTGTGCATCTGCTGAAATTCTTTCTCACATGAAAAAAAGTAAAATAACTTTAGTAGAAAAATCCTCAACTCTGGGTGCTGGTGTAAGAACATATTTTTATGGTGGCCATCCTTTTACATACGGACCAAGATTGCTCATTACACAAAAATTAGAAACTTTAAAATATTTAAAAAAATTTTTAAATTTTAGGCATCTTAATAAACATCAGTTTAAAAGCTATATTGAAGGAGATAATAATTTCTACAATTATCCATTAAATAAAAAGGATATAGATATAATGCCAGATAAAGTAAAGATTAAGAAAGAGCTATCAAAGAAAAAAAAATTAATTAATGCAAAAAACTTAGAAGAATTCTGGATAAGATCAATTGGAAAAACTTTATTTGAAAAAACAATCAATAATTATAATAAGAAAATGTGGATGGTAGATAGTTGTTCTAAACTAGATACTTTTAATTGGTCGCCAAAAGGTTATACAATCAAATCGGGAAACAGAGCTGCATATGATAAAGGCATATATGCTTTTCCAAAAAATAAGGATGGTTATAATAAGTTCTTTGATAAAATACCAAAAATCAAAAACGTTAAGATACATTATAATTCACAAGTAAAAAAAACAAATATGAAAAATAAAACATACTTTTTAAATGGCAAAAAATGTAATTTTGATATTTTGGTTAACACTATTTCTCCGGACTTAGTTCTGAATAACAAATTTGGAAAACTTAAATATATTGGAAGAGATTTGATTAAAATAGTTCTTCCGGTTAAAGAGGCTTTTCCAAAAAATGTGGTTTTTTTATATTATCCAAATAAAGAGTGTTTCACACGATTGGTTGAATATAAGAAAATAACAAAACACAGATCAAACACTACATTAATTGGGATGGAAATACCCTCTAACAACGGTAAATACTATCCTCTGCCAATTAAGTCAGAACAAAAAAAAGCGCAAAAATATTTTAATATTTTTGAGCACAATTGTTTTTCTATAGGTAGAGCTGGGACTTATAGTTATTTAGTAGATATTGATGATAGTATTTATCAAGCGTTAGAAATAAAAAAAATTATTCAAAATAACACTTGGAATAACCCAATAATTGGCGAAGAATTTAAATTCAGATTTTAATTTAACATTAAATCAGAATATTTTTCTAATGCAATTTTAACTGTGCTTGGTTGATACCCATTTTTTTTTGCGTTAGTAAAGTCTATTAAAAATGGTTTAGACTTAGATTTAACCCATTTTATTTTTTTTTTCTTATTGAATTTTTTAAAAAGAAAATTTATTACATTTATGATCTTCATTTTATAATTAGATCCAACATTTATAGTCTTATTTATTTTTTTTTTTTGGTATAAGAAATCTTTTATAAATTTTGAGAGATCATCAATAAAAACTATATTATTGAAATATGAGTTTTTATTTGAAGCTAAAATAGTTTTGTTTTGAATTATTTTTTTTGTAATTGTTGAAATAAAGTTGCTATGAGAATTTTGGCCGACAACAATTGGTAACCTAATACAGATAAATTCAATATTATGTTTAATAAGTGCATTTAGCTTATTCTCGCAAATCAATTTTGATTTGCCGTATTTATTTGGATTATTGGGGCTATAGTTTTCTTTTAAAATTTTTTTATTTATTTTCCCGTAAACTGATACAGATGATAAGAAAACAAATTTACGTATTTTTTTTTCTTTTGCTAAGGTTATTAAATTATCCATCATTTTTAGGTTTTCATAGAAAATAATATTGTTGTTACGGCAGTTTACAGGTGTTTTCGAAGCACAGTGAATTATCGCATCTAATTTTTCTTTAAATACAATTTTCTTTAGTAAAGAGATTTTTTTTGTTTTTATACCTTTTAAAAATTTTTTGTTTTTTCGGTAATTACAAAATATCTTATTTTTTTTATTATTTAAAAATTTGGCTAAATTATAACCGATAAATCCTGTAGATCCTGTGATTAATATTTTCACTAATTTTTTTTACTGTAAATTTTTTTTTAAATTTTTTAAGATTTTAATTCTATCAAAATTAAACTTGGCCAATTTATTGACATTTTTGTTAAATAAACAATTTTTTGTTTCTAAATGTATTGAAAAATTAGTAATTGGAATATCACAGTGGTAAACATTTTTTTTAACTCTTGCAGATATATTTTTACTTTTTGACAAAACTATTTTTTTAATAATTTTGCCATTAGTATTAAAAATAATCAATAGAAGTTTACCTCTAAGAATTAAGAAAGTTTGATCCGATTTGGTGTTTTTTTTTGGAGGAAAAAATAAATCTTGTTTTTGACAAATAATCATTTCCTGATGTTTGTCGCCTTTATCTTTATGTAAACAGTATCTAATATTTGAATTATTTTTTTTGCAGTGGGTTAGTAATCTAGCAATCATCTTTGAATTTATTTCTTTAATTTTAGAATTATATTTAAGAAAAATTGCTTTTTTTTTAAAATTTATTTCCATATTTTCTATTAATAATTTCTAAATATTTTGTATAATCAGTAAATTTAAATTTTATTAATTTTTTTAATTTATCATTTTTCATTGATACATTAAGAGGTATATCTTTTAAATTAGAAAGCTGATCAAATTTTTTTTTTTTTTATAACGCAATTTTTTAAATTAAATTTTTTTGATATTTTTATTAAATAATCAGCTCTTGAATAATGATCGTTTCCACAAACATTAAATATTCCTGAAATTTTTTTTTTTATAAATATATCTATTATTTTTACTAGATCTTTTACATATAAACAGCTGAAAATTTGATCTTTTGCAAATGCAAAATTTCTTTTTTTATTAAGATAATTTTTTAAAAAATTCATAAAAATGCTTTTATCATTTATGTTATCACCAAATGTTTTGCCGAGTCTTAAAATTGAAAAATTTCTATAATTTTTTTTTTTAAGATAATTTTCCATTATAACTTTTTGTTTGCCATACAAAAGCTTATTTCCAGTTTTAGAGTTTTCTGAATAGCCACCTCTGATCCCATTAAAAACGTATTCTGATGAAAAAAAGATAAAATAAATATTATTTTTTATCAATTTATTTAAATTTCTTTTAGTCAATGTTACATTAAATTTTCTACTAAGTCTTTTATTGCGTGCACATTTCAGTGGATCTGAAATTGCTGAAAAAAAAACCACATGAGTAATATTGTATTCATCTATTATTTTCTGTAGATCATGTGACATAATGTTAAAATAAATATTACTACTATTTTTTTTTGAACTAGTTGTTAATAAATTCTTTAATTTTGAAAAATTTTTATAATATTTGCCAATAAAACCATTGGAACCGATAATTAAAATTTTCATTTTAAATATAATGTGTATAAATTGATATATAGATAAAACACTAACACTAAAATGTATACCTTTAAAAAATTTAAATCAAAATCGATACCAACGATAAGTCGCGCAAAAAACGAATATTTGTATTTACGAAAACTTGGTAAAGTATTAGATTTTACCAGTGGTTGGACAGGATTCGCATCTTTGGGTCATAATAACGATAAAATTTTAAGAGCTATAAAAAAACAAATGAATAAGTTTTGCCATGCAGATTATAATGAATTTAATAATCCGTTAGTAGATAAATTGTCAAAAAAAATAGTCAGTTACTCTCCAAATAAGTCTAAAAAAATTTGGTACTCAGGTAATAGTGGTAGTGAGGCAATTGAAGCAGCCATGAAGTTGAGTTACCAAGTGCATGTATCTGAGGGCAACTCTAAAAAAGTAAAGTTTATAAACAGATCTCAATCTTTCCATGGCGCAATGTTAAGCCCATTGTCTGTTACAACAATTGATATTTTTGAAGTTTTTAAAAAAATTAAAAATAAGACAATTCAAATATCACAAAACAATATTTACACAAAATATAATTCAAAATTATCCATGGGAAAAATGAAAAATGAGACTAACAAAGAACATTTGGAAAGATCATTATTTGAGCTTGAAAATAAAATAAAAAAGAGTAACCCTGATACTATATGTGCGTTTGTTGGAGAAACTCAGCTTGGATCTTTAGTAGGAGACGTGCCACCTCAAGAGGGTTATTGGAAAGGCATTTCTAAAATTTGTAAAAAATATAATATTCACCTTATTCTAGATGAAATTTATTGTGGAATGGGTAGGAGTGGTAAAATGTTCAATTATAGTTGGGATAATATTAATCCTGACTTCGTCTGTGTTGGAAAAAATACTACCAGCGGGTGTATACCATTCTCTTTTGTAATGTCAGAAAAAAAATTCGAAAAATCAATTTTGAATAATTTAGGAAGAGTAAATTTAGGTCACACTTTTCAAGCACATTCATTAGGTATTGCTGCAACGCATGCTGTTTTGGATATTTTAAAAAAAGACAAACTTTTAGAATATGTAGAGAAATCTGGTAAATATATACAGAAAATTTTAATATCGGAGTTGGAAAATAATCATTTGTTTGGAAACGTAAGAGGAAGAGGGTTTGCTGTTGCCTTAGAACATAAAACTAAAAACAATAATCTTTTTTCAGAAGAATTGAAAAATATAATGATTGAAAAACATAAAATTCTTATTAATTCTAAGTTTCACAGAACATCATTTTTACCACCATTCACTGTGAGTAAAAAGATGATTGATGATACTTTAGAAAAATTTATCAAAACATTTAAGAAACTTTCTAGGGAAAGTAACAAAAAATACAATTAGGTTAGATTTGAAAATCTTAATTATAGGAAGCGAAGGTTTAATAGGAAAAAGTATTAAAAAAATTTTGACTAAAAAGTTTCATGTTACCACTATCGATATTGATAATAAAAAAAAGTTAAAAAATGATATAAAATTAGATCTAAAAAAAACATTAAATTTTACTAAACTTAAAGCTGAAAATGCAGATATCGCAGTTTTGTTTGCATTTTTTAAGTCACAACCAAAAGATTTTTCTAGTGTTAACAAAAATTTTTTTTTTAATACCAACAAAAAAATATTAAATAATTCATTAAAAATTTGTAAATTATTCAAAATAAAAAAAATTATCTATTTTTCGTCTCCAGCAATTTATCAGAAAAATTATAAAGATATAAAAATACGTGAAAATTTCAAAAAAAAACCAAAAAATATCTACGGAAAATTTAAATTATATGCAGAAAATAAAGTTATAAATTTTGGAAAAGATAACAATATAATAGCAATTAATCTAAGATTATTCAATTATTTTGATAATAAAGGAAACATATTAATTAAAAATTTTCAAAGACAAATATCAAAAAAAAAAGTTGTTTTAAACGGCAATGGTTACCAAAAAAGAGATTTTTTGCACGTTGAAGATATAGCTAGGTCAATAATTGAAATAAGTAAAAAAAGAATAAAAAGCGGTAATTATAATCTGTGTTCATCAATCGGTGTAACTATAAACGATATTTTAAAAAGATATCTAAAGAAAAAAAATTTTAAAATCAAAATTGAATACAAAAATAAATACAAGAAAGTTGATTATTTAGTGGGAAATAATCAGAAGCTTAAAAAAATTATTAACTTGCGTGTTACGAAAAAATTTAATGATTTTATTTTAAAGTAATAATTTTACAATTTCTCGTTTTATCATGATTAAAATCTTTGAAATGATACAGTATTTCTACTCTTCTATCTTTAGGCACGTCTTTATCTGGTATAATATAAAAAAAAATAATTTTATTATTAAATTTTTTTTTACATTCTAATATAATTTTTTTAAGTATATGTCTACTTGCCGAACCATACCAAAAAAAAATTAAATTTTTTTGTGACGGTATATTAATTTTTATTTTATTAAAATCTTGGTTTAGTAATTTAATTTTTTTTTTTAAGTCATTATTTGTTATATTTTTTTTGCACTCCTTAAATAATTTGTTATTTTTTTCAATGCCTATTATTTTATCAAACCCCAACTCTGAAGATGATAATAGTATTCTTCCTTTACCACATCCAAGATCTATAAAATAAGTATTTTTAAAAGATATTATTTTTTTTAGTTTTTTTATATTTCTTTTAAAAATAAAACTATAATAAGGTACATAATTATTTTTCAAATTATTATTCCTAATATATGTTTTTGTTTTATATTTTAAATCGATAAAAAATAAATCAAACAGCTCAAAAAAAAAATTTTTTAAACCTCTTTTATATAAAATTTTGAATAATAAAATTATAATAAATTTCATATCTATATTTTAATTTTTTAAAAACTATTTTATTAATTTAAACAGATGGTATTAATTTTCTCAATTTAAAAGGTAATTTAGTATCTATTTTTGAATATATAATTCCTACTCCCTTTTTTTTTAAATTTAGTATCTTCCCATCAGGAGAGATTATAGCCGAGTGTCCGAAAGTATGTCTTTTTTCGTAGTTTTTACCTACTTGATTAGGTGCAAAAATATAACAAAAATTTTCAATTGCCCTGGCTTTTAGTAATGTAATCCAATGTTTTTTTCCAGTATTTTTTGTAAAAGCGGAGGGTATTGAAATGAAGCTAGTGTTTTTTTTAGAGAGTTTTCTAAACATCTCTGGAAATCTCAAATCGTAACATATAGATAGGCCTAATTTTCCCCACGGTAATTTAACAATTTTGAGTTTGTTGCCCTTTGCAAAATTTTTACTTTCAAGATATTTTTCTTTTCTATTAATAGTTACATCGAACATGTTTATTTTGTCGTAAAAAGCTACTATTTTACCTTTCGGGTTGATAACAATAGATCTATTTTTAAGTTTCTTTTTTTCAAGAATACTAATTGAGCCTATTATAATCCATTTTTTGTATTGTTTTGATATTTTTTTTACCTCTTTTAAAAAAGGGTCTTTTATCATTGTAAAACTATATCGATATAATTTATTTCTATCCGGCGTCATTATTGATGAAACTTCGGGAGTAATTATTAAATCTGATTTATTGATAATTGCCTTTATTATTAAATTTAAAGTTTGTTTAATATTTAAATTATAATTTTCTCCAGTTGATAATTGTATACATGCAACCTTCATTAAGATTCAGCTTATTTTCCTTAATTTTATAAAGTTATCTCTCTTAACAATACATTTGTTAACAAAATTCACACACTCCTTTGGGTAATTTCCTATTGCAGTTTCAGCAGCTAAAACTAAACCTTTTGCACCAGACTCTAGGCAAGAAAAGATATCATTACTTTCGGCTCTAGTTGGATAGAAATTTGTAATCATACTCTCTAAAAGATTTGTGGCAATATAACAATCCTTTCTTAAATTTTTAGCAACTTTTAGAATTAATTTCTGCATAATAGGTATAGTTTCAACGGGGTAATATCTTGATAAGTCTCCTCTATCAATTAAAATTGCATCTGAATTTTTAGTTATTTTTTTGATGTTTTCATATCCACTCTTAGTTTCAATTTTAGATATCAAGTAACTTTTATTTCCTATAAGACTTCTAAAATATTTTACATCTTTTAAACTATTCGCAAATGATAAGGCAAAATAGTTTATTTTAAGTTTCCTACCAAGTTTAATCGCATTCAAATCTTTTAAAGTAAGACTATTTAGAGAAATTTTTTGATTAAAATGAACTCCTTTATTATTGTCAATCAGCCCCTCCTTAATAACTTTAGTATTAATTTGACTATCAGATTTTGATAATACTTTAAGTTCAAGCCCGTCAAAACCAATTTTGATATCACTTTTTACTTTTATAGAATTAAAATTAAAGTTCGGATATAATTGAGAACCTTTTTTATTTAATCTAAATTTAAACAATGTAAGTAACGTGCCTTTTTTTAAAAATCTTTTTTTTACATTAGAAGTACGAACTTGTGCTCCCTCAGTATCGATACATATATTTTTAACATTCATTTTTTTTAAAAATTTAATTTTATTTTTCAGTTTGCTTATACTTAT
>MDTG01254042.1_pt1 | contig 14543 bp, 11 predicted proteins | sample 811421 | NCBI WGS metagenome assembly MDTG01 (sample SAMN05326645, study PRJNA326480) | marine metagenome | isolation source: seawater | place: Pacific Ocean: South East | collected 2011
AAAAAAGATAATTTTATAGGTAGGTTCAAAAAAAATATATCCAAAGATAAATTTTTTATCATCAGAATATTCATTCTGATTTTCATAAAGCCATATATTAGCATTTTCATCTGTCTTGAAATGATTTTTTGAAAAAATTTTTAAATTTTTATTAGAATTTGTATTACAAAAAATATTTATATTAAAATTACAAAAAAAATTATTTTTTAAAAATATATAATATTTTTTGATAAAGTAAGGTTCATCGATATTAGAATTTTTAATTTCTTTACTAAATTCATAGTACAATATCCAATTATGATCATAATTTATATTTGTAATTATTGGAGAAATATAATTTTTAGTATCCTGATTTTCTAAAATAAAGAAATAAAGATAAGGTTTAATTTTTTGTGAAAATAAAATTTTGTTTTTATTAATAATATCAAAATTTGTTATTCCCAATATTTTTTTTGATTTTACTTCTAATTTTCCATTATAGTTAACATTCTTAAATTCATTTATATATTTTAAATCATCAATATTAAAAATTCCATTGTTTAAAATAATTTTTGTTTCATTAGAATTATCTATGACATAGCTATGTGTCAATTTTGAATAAAAAAAAACTACGTAAAAAATTAGAAATATGAATTTATATTTATTAAAATAATGCATAATTTAAGATTAAACAATAAAATGATTATTAATAGAATATTTTGATGATTTATCAAAAAAAATATTAATAAATATAGATTATTAATAGAATTAATCGATTCTTAAATATTAAATTTCTTAATAATTTTTTTTACTATAATAGATATTTAATTTTTTTATTTAAAATTTAATATATTAAATTATTTATGAATTTAAAAAAATATAATCTTTTATATATAACGTTAGTTTTTTTATTATTTTTTTTTCTTAATGTCTTAAGATTATTTTTTGAAACAAATAATTATTTTGATCACGCAATATATAATAATCTTATTCTAAACTCTTTAAATGAAAACTATTGGATGTTATTTTTTGGACATTTTCAAATACTCATTGCCATATTTTCATTTTTTTTTAGTTTTTTTGAATCTAATTTAGTTTTAAATATCATAATTATTTTTATTAAAAATTTAATTATAATTTCTCCATTATTTTTTTTATTAAATAAAAGATTTATCCTTTTATTTTCTTTAAGTCTCTCTTTTATTATTTGGTATAATATGCTTAATTCATTTCACATTGACATATTAATATTTCCTTTAAGCTTTTTATATTTTTATTTAATAAAATTAAAAAAATTCAGAGGCGCAATATTAACCTTAGTCTTATTTTGTTTAGTCAAAGAAATATATATTTTAATTTCTATTATTTATAGCATTATGTTAATTAAAAAAATTAATATTCATAAATTAATTATTTTAAATTTATTTTTTCTACTTTCTTTTATTTGTTTATATTTTTATATTATTCCTCAATTTACTTTTTTTAATATAGATAATATTAATCAATCAAAAAATTATAGAGTTAATATATATGACTGGATATATGATTTAAATTTTACTTTTGATTTAAAATTTTATTTTAAAAAATTAATCTTAATATTTGCAATAATATTTTTTTATTTTATTTCATTTTTTAAAAGTAATAAAAGATACTTATTAATTTCAGTTTTAATATTATCAATTTTTGTGTTTTCACAAAATACTAATCATTCATCTATTTATTCTCATTATTTAATACCTCTTTGTGCACCAATGTTTTTTTCTTTTCAGGAATATTATGAAAAAGAATTATATAATGATATTAAATTAAAAAATTTTATAATTATATATATATGCTTTTTTCATATTCTAATTAGTCCTTCGCCTTTAAGTTTAAGTTTCTATTCTAAAATTAATTATTATTTTAATTATGAAAATTACTATAATTTAGATAAATTAGATGAAAAAGAATTTATCAACGATTTTTTTGTACATATAAGTAATAAAAAAATAATATCATCCACAAATGATACATATCACACTATTCTTGATAAATTTGATTACTATTTACCGTATCCAGCTGGTCTAAATCAAAATTTTTATCTTCCTGAAAAAATAAAATTTTATAGATTATTTGAAATAATAACCAATAAATATAATTTAAAACAAGTTTTACTAGAACCAGATTATATAATTATGAGAAAAAATAATTATTGGATATATGATGAAAAATATATAAATGATTATCAAAAAATTAATAATAAAAATCAAAATAAATTGAATACTGAATATTATATTAAAGAAAAATTTAAAGAGATATTAATTTATGCAAAAAAATAATTGCGCTTTTTGTAATGCTAAATTGAGAGTTAGTGTTCTTAATTTAAGAAAACAACCTATAGCTAATCGCTTATTAAAGTCAAATAAACAAAAATATTTAAAACACTTGTTGCATATTATGTTTTGTGAAAAATGTAAACTTGTACAAAGTGTAAAATATATTGACAACAATACTTTGTTTGATGACTATGTATATTTTTCTTCATATTCAAAGTTTATGTTATTGCATGCTAAAAAATATGTTAATGAAATTATTAAGGAAATAAATATAAAAAAAAAAGATACTGTTATAGAAATTGCCTCCAATGATGGATATTTACTAAAAAACTTTATAAATAAGAAAATTAAATGTTTAGGAATCGAGCCAGCTAAAAATGTTTCTTTAATTGCAAAAAAAAGAGGTATTCCTGTTATAAACGATTATTTTAATTATTCACTTTCCACAGAATTGAAAAAAATTAGACCAAAATTGATAATAGCTAATAATGTTTTAGCACATAATATGAATATTAATGAATTTATTCATTCATTATCAAATCTTGCAGACAATGATACAACTATTACAATTGAATTTCCCTCTTTAGATAATTTAATATTAAAAAATCAATTTGATACTATCTATCATGAACATTTTTTTTACTTTTCTGCAACTTTTTTAAATAGAGCATTTAAAAAATATGGATTAAAAATATACAAAGCAAAAAAAATTAATATTCATGGTGGAAGTATTAGAATTTATTTATGCAAAAAGACAAATAATAAGAAAATTCAACAATCAATTTTAAAAATTTTATCAAATGAAAAATCTTTAGGATTGAGTAGTAAAAAAATATATCAAAATTATTATAAAAAAATAGATATTCTTAAAAATCAAGTTAGAAAATTTTTTGATCAAAATAATAACAAATTAATTTTTGGATTTGGAGCAGCTGCAAAAGGAAATACTTTTCTGAACTATTTCTCTATAAATAATAAAAATATGAAATATATAATTGATGAAACACCTTATAAAATAAACAAATACTCTCCTGGAAATTTAATACAAATTAAAGATATTAGTTATATTAAAAAATATAAACCTAATTTTATTGTAATTTTAGCTTGGAATCATAAAAATGAAATAATTTCTAAACTAAAATTCATAAAAAAATGGAATGGAAAATTTGTAATTTTTGTTCCAAAACTTCATATCATATAAAGATTTCACTTATATTAGTATATTTATATTCAGATAGATATTTAGAGATATGATCTTTATAAATATTTTGATTTATATATATTTGATCTATTTGATCCATAAGATTACTTAAGTCGTTTTCAACTAATAAACCAAGTTTATTTTTTTCAATTATATAAGAAGTGTGACCTAAATTTTTTGTTGCTATTACAGGAATGCCATATTGAATATAATCAATTACTTTGGATGGAATTGTATTGCTTGTATAACTATTGCTTGATGTTACTAAACATAAACCACAAAAACAATCTGAAAATAGTTCACTAAAATTATTTCTTTCACCAAAACCAAAATTATTAATAAAATTTGAATAAGTTTTATTATTAAGTAAATTAGTAGTTTCTTCATTTAATATACCAACTATTTTTAAACTTAAATTTTTTTTTTGATCAAAATTTTTTTTTAAATTTTTTAAAATATAGGATAAACCTGATTCATTTCTTACAAGTCCAAGAAAAAGTATTTTATTTTTTATTTTAGTTTTTTTAACATCTATTTTTTTTAAAAAAATTTTAGGATAATAAAGAATTTGATTAAAATTATTGTTTTTCCAATAATTATTTCTTAAATTTTGGACAGATTGAGTATGATTCAAAACTTTAAAAGAATTTTTACAAGATATATAATCGCACACAATAAAGATGAAATTTTTACCAATATTACTCCAAATACCACTTCCTTTTGTTCCAGCAAGCCAGTCATGTGAAGCATAAACAACATTAATATTAGTTTTTATATTTAATAGTTTGAATGCAACACATGCGTAAGTATTGTCTGTAAAAAAATAATCATATTTCTTTTTAAATTTAATTTTTTTTAACAAAAAAAATATTTTAAAAAAATCTATAAAGAAAATAACTGGATAAAATAAATAATATAAGTTTCTATTTTTAATATACAAACTGGTAAAATTAAAACTATCACCATTTTCAATTAATTTACTATCATATACAACTTTAGCATTTGAATGAGGATTAAATTTAATAATTGTAGATTTAGGAAAATTTTCTTTTATTTGTTCTTCAAAAGACAAATAATCATAAGCTTCAATTTTAAAAGCCAAAATATTAGTTTGTTTATTCATTTATATTATAGTAAAATTTACTTTATTTTAAATAAAACTTTATATAACTAAGTAAAGTATTTCTATTCAAGAAAAATTTATTTCCAATACTTTTTACACTTAATGAACCTGCTACTTGTGAAATAAAAGTTGATAAATTTATATCTATATTAAAATAGCTTAATAAAGAACTTATAGAAAAAAAAGCATCACCTGCTCCAGTTGGATCAATTATATTTTTTGCTAAAGGAGGTATTTTAAAAGTTTTATTATTTTTATTAACTCCAATAGAAAACTTTGAACCTAATGTAAGCCAACAATTATTTGTTCTTAATTGTTTTTTAAGCTTAATTAAGTACTTTGAATGGTTGTCATTAATTTGCTTTGAAAAGCATAGATTGATTTCTTTTTGATCCAAAACGAATGAATCTACATTATTATACTTATTACTTAAGATATTTGTTCCAAAATTATAACTATTTGTTTGGCAATTTACGGTTAAAAATTTCGATGATTTTTGTATAAAATTAATCAAATCTTTATCAAATAATCCATGTCCATAATCACATACAATTACTAAGTCAAATTTTTTTATATTTTTATTTAAATAATTTTTTATTTTTTTATTTGAAAAATTATTTGAATTGATATTTTCGAAGTCATTTACACTAAATAATTTTTCAATTTCACTAGATGAACCTGTATATCTAACATATCTTTGTTTATGTATTGATTTAATTTTTTTATCAAAAAAAATTTTTGATTTTTTAGAAATATTTTTATTAATTATTTTTTTAAATTTATTTTCATCACCAGTTATTGATACTAAAGAAATATTATTTACAAATCCTTTTATATGATTATAAACTGCGCCTGCACCTCCAAAATATGTTTCTTCGTTAATTAATTTAGAAGATATAATTGAACTTTTTGAAGCAATACCTAAAAGTTCTACAAACTTATAATTATCAAATATAATTTCCCCTATAACTAATACATTTAATTTTGATATTTTTAAAAAAATATCACTGATAAATGAAAAGTCTTGTTTGCCTCCAAAAGAATAATCATCATTATAAAAAAATTTACTTATTTTTGTTGAACTAAAAAAAGGATCTCCAATGAACTTAATTTTTCCCCCATATTTTTCAACCTCTATTTTATCATTTATAATATTCTTGTTATAATGTTTTTGAATATCTTTATATTCCTTACCTTTACAAAATACATCTGGTTTAATAATCTTTATTATTTCTTTTGTAGATGGATAAGGAGTGACAACAACATAATCAACAAAAGATAAATTATTTAGAAAGAAGCTTCTTTTTTTAAAGTCATAAATTGGAGAATTTGGATTTTTATCAATATATTTATCATGAGTAATTGATACTATTAAAATATCTCCTTGCTTCTTTGCTTCTTCTAAATGTTTTATATGACCATAATGAAGCAAATCAAAAACTCCATGACACAAAACAATTCTTTTTTTTATTTTTTTTAAAAATCGTATTTTTTTTTCAATTTCGTCAAATCTGATAATCATATTTCTAATTACCTTTTGTCCTTAGTATATTCAAATCATCAATAACAATTTTTTTGAATTTAAGATATGGAAATTGATTCTTTTGCTTGATAGTTATTGATCTTAAAAATATATTTTTTTCTTCCTGAGGATTAATAGCAATATAATGCTTTCTTTTTTTGGTAGATATAAACAACTCTCTTTTAATATTTCCTTTATCTGTATTTAAATTAATTTCGAGAGAATTTTTTAAAATTGGCTTAAATATCATATTTTCATTTAATCCATATAAGCTAAATTCTATATAACTGCTTAAAATTTTATTATTCGGTTCAAAAAGAATCTCTGCATAATTATTTTCAGCTAAGTTAATATGGAATTTATCATTTTCATATTTAATATTTGTAGATTTTTTTATTTTATCAAAATCAACATTAATATTTTCATATTTATCAATGTAGTTTACTTTGTATTTTCTTTTTTCTAATACTATTGCATATTCAAAAATTTTTTTTATTTCATATTTTTCAATTAAAATCTTTTTTAATGGATCTAAATCTCCAGAAAAATTTATACCTTCTTCAGAATAAATCTGAGGAACTATACCTTGTCTAAATTTTGAATAAGCAACAGTTCCATAATTATTATACAGATTTAAAACTACTATTTTTGGATCTTTTGAATTAATTTCATCAGTTAAAAGTTTTAAATATTTTGTATTTAAATTTCTTAAATATAATGTTGATTCTGCAAATCTAGTAAAATTTTTTATTTCAAGCATGTTATTATATAGTCCCCAAGGATAAACATATAATTCATGTGTATTAGATAGATCAGATTTAAATAAATAGCTTAAATATTCATTCACTTCATTAAATTTTTTAGATACTTCACTTAATATATAAGTACCAAAATATTTGTTATATTCTATATTATTTTTATTAACTGAATTAAAATTATTAACTTCGTATTTAATTATTTCTTTTAATGACCCTCTAGTTGTGGAATAAGGATTATAATTAATACTTAAAGTTAAAAATATTAAAATTAAAATTAGAATAGATTGATTAGTATAAGATTTATTTGAATAAATTTTTTCCAAAAAAATAAAAATAATAATTAAGACTGGCAAATAACTATAAAGCAAATAACCATAAGCTGCACCATTTAAAGTTCTTAATTGAATTAAAAAACCAAATATAATCAAACATAAAATTATTTTTTTAAAAAATTGATCTTTGTTTGAAAAAATTAAATATAAAAAAGAAATTAAATATAGAATATATGGTAAAAAAAATTTAAAATCTTTTGAAATAATAAAATTTAAAATTGATTTTATACTGGTATAATTAATCTTATTTATATCTGGAAGTAAAACATAGAAGGCACCATTTATAAGCTCAAAGTTAGAGTACAAATCTAAAATAAAACTTAAGTAATAATCTAGACTATTTGTAAAAAAGAGATAAAGAAGAAAGACAAAAAGTAAAATTATAAAACCTATAAAAAAATTAATGAAGTTTATAAATAAAATGTGAATTTCATTAAATTTAACAAATGCTAACTGAGTAAGTACAAAAGTAAAAACTGCTACAATTCCATACTCATAACTAATTAAAAAACATATTGAAAAAAATACACCTGTTAGAAAAAATGATAATAATCTTCTATTATTTTCTATCAAATATATTGAAAAAATTATTATATACAATGGCACAACAAATCTAATAGATGAGGAATTAGCAATAATTCCAATTGCAACTGCATAAAATAAAAAAATAAATCTAATGAATTGGTTTTTAAAAACTAATTTTGAAATTAAAAAAGTAAAAAAAATAGAAAAAAAAGGTAAAAAAAACTTTGTTGCTATCAAAAAGGCAAAATAATTTTTACCAAACAATAAATAAGGTACTAATAAAAAAATTAAATGGAATGGAGAATAAACAAAACTAGTATTTAAAAAATCCTTTTTTGATAAAAAATTATCTAGTTCAGAAATAATTGTTGGGTCATCAACACCAAAAAAAAATTCTTTTGTTATTGGAAAAGTAAAAAAATAAATTAAAATAAGATATATGAAAGATAGAAATAAAAAAAATTGATTTTCTTTTTTTAAAAAAATTTTTCTAAGCATAAATTACTTTTTACAAATAACACTTATAGAAGGACCTATATTAAAAATTCTAGTAATAATAGAAAATAAAATAATCAAAGGAAAAAAAATGATTTTAATTAAGTTTAAAGAAATTCTCTGATATACTTTTTTTCTTGTTTTTATATAATTTTCATATGAATAGATAGGGCATAAAAGAAAAGATAAAAAAGAAAAACTAAATACAAATTTGATTTCTTCTAAATCTGTTTTATTAAGTAAATATGATAAAGAATTTTTATTAAAATGATATAAGTGTCTTGGTAAATCTAAATGAAAAAAATATTTTTTAAATAAAATAGACTCTAATGAATTAATATTAGGAACTTCAATAAGCAGTAAACCCCCTTTATTTAACTTTGAAATTAGTTTATTTAAATATTCTTTTGGATCTTCTAAATGTTCTAATACATGAAAAAGTGTAATAGCATCAAATTTTTTATTTTCAAAAAAAGATTGTGAAAGAATATTCGCATTGGATACTTTGTTACCATGAATATTAAAAAGATGTTGAAATGCCTTTTCAGAAGTCTCAATTCCATAAGCTTCTAAATTAGTATTTTGTTTTACATAATTTATGAAAGCTCCACTTCCAGCACCAAAATCTAAAATTTTTAGACTTTTTTTATTGTTTTGAATAATTCTAAAATAAATTAAATAACTTGTTATAAAAGATATTATTTTAGATAAAAAACTTTCTTTATAATAGACTTCATCGTACAAGTTTTTAAAATCTACTTTTGCAATATCAGTAGTATAGGTACCACAATTTACACATTTGAATAAATCGTAATTTATAAAATTATCCAAACGAGATGATAAATATCCTTTTTTTATTACAAAATCGTTTTTATTGCATATTTTACAAACTTCTTTTTTCATTTTTCAAAAAAATTAATTATTTAAATATATATCATTTTAATATAAAGATTAAAAAAAATTATATTATAGTTATTTTGTATTATTTAAATTTAGTATAGACTGGACTTGCATGTTTAAAGATTTAGAAATTGTATATAAAGAAAATAATAATAAATCGTATTTTCATATACCCCAATTAGGCTTAATTGCATCTGGTGATAATATTGAAGAAGCTAGAAAGAATCTCCAAATTGAATATGAAAAATACAAAAAAAAGTCAGTTGAAGCAGATATAAATATTGATGAATCTAATTCTAATAAAGAATCCAGTTCAGGTACTTTAAATTTACAATCTAATTTTTTTAATGAATTTTTAATATTTGGAGGTAAATATTTAATTGTTTTAATAACAATAGTTTTTGTGATAATTTTTATTGGCTCAAAAGTTGATAATCAAATTTCAAAATTAAAACAAGATCTTTCAATTGATCAGTTAGTTTCTAAAATAGAAGAAGTTCCTAATAAATTAATTCAATCAATAGAAAATATACAAGTTGGTGAAAGTCCTTTGAAGAAAATTGAAAAAGAATTGGAGAGAGCAGCAAGAGATGAAAATCAAATACCAGAAGAAAAGAAAAAAGAAATTATTAAGAATATTAATACAGTTGTAGATAGAAATAAGCCTTTTGTTGATGCAATTGGAAGACTTTTTGAATAATCAATAAATGAAAAGAATCTTAATTACAGGTGCTTCCGGCATGGTTGGCAAACACCTATTAAAATCTTTAAAATCAAAAAAAAATATTCTTATTTCTCCAACAAAAAAGGAATTAAATTTATTAGATAAGAAATTAACAATTAAATACATAAGTAGAACAAAACCAGATATTATTATTCACTGTGCTGCAATTGTTGGTGGAATTCTATTTAATAAAAATAACCAAACTAGAATGCTTTCTGAAAATTTAGAAATTAATAATAATTTAATAAACACAGCATACAATTTAGGTATTAAAAGATTAATTAATTTTTCTAGCTCATGTGTCTACCCAAATACTAATAATAAACATAAAGAAAAAGAAATTTTTGATGGTAATTACGAGAAAACAAATGAAGGGTATGCTTTGTCAAAGTTTTTTTCTATGAAATTATGTAAATTTATAAATGAAGATCAGAAATTTAAATATAAAACACTAATACCATGCAATTTATATGGTCCTGGAGATACATTTGATCCTAAACGATCACACTTAATTAGCTCAGCAATAATTAAAGTTAGCTCAGCAAAAAAAAATAGAGATAGCACTGTGGTAATCTGGGGATCAGGAAAAGTTAAAAGAGAATTTTTATTTTGCTCAGATTTGGCAAATTTTGTTAAATTCTCTTTACATAACTTTAATAAAATACCAGATTTCATAAATGTTGGAACTAAAACTAATCTATCAGTATTAGATTATTACAAATTAATTTGCAAAACTGTCAATTATTATCCCAAATTTAAATTTGATAAATCAAAACCTGATGGCGTATATCAAAAGAAACTTGATACTAGCTTACAAAATAAATTAAAATGGAAAAATGAAGTAGATATAAGTACGGGATTAAAACAAACATATAATTTTTATCTTAAACATTATGCAAAAAATTAATTTACCTTTAGCTTCTTCAACATGGAATAACTCAGAGGTTAAAGAAGCGATAAAAGTTTTAAAGTCAGGAAATTTGACAATGGGAAAAAATGTTTTGTTATTTGAAAAAAAATTATCTAAATTTTTTAAATCCAAGTATTGTGTTATGTGTAATTCTGGATCTTCAGCAAATTTATTAATGGCCAGTGTGCTAAAATATCATTCAAAAATTAAATTAAAACAAAATGCTGAAGTAATAGTTCCTTCAATAGCCTGGTCTACATCTTATTCACCTTTTCATCATTTGGGTTTTAAATTAAAATTCGTTGATATAGATTTGAATACATTAAATTATGATCTTAAATTATTAAAAAAGGCTATAAATAAAAATACAAAAGTAATTTTAGCAGTCAATATACTAGGTAATCCAAATAATTTTGGGCAAATTAAAAAAATTATAAATAAAAATAAAATTGTTCTTTTAGAAGATAATTGCGAATCTATGGGTGCAAAATACAATAAAAAATATACTGGAACTTTTGGTCTAATTGGAAGCTTTAGCACTTTTTACTCTCATCATATATCAACTATGGAAGGTGGTTTTTTATGCACTAGTGATGAAGAATCATATAATCTAATGCTAAGTCTCAGAGCTCATGGCTGGACAAGAGATCTCCCAAAAAAAAATATTATATATAAATTTGATAAAAATTTTCAAAATGAAAAATGGAATTTCATTTTACCTGGCTTTAATGTCAGACCTGGAGAAATCCATGCTGCAATTGGAATTCAACAATTAAAAAAATTAAAAAAATTTTTGATTATAAGAAAAAAAAATGCACTTTATTTTAATAATTTATTTAAAAATAATATTTTTCATATTCAAAAAGAAATTGGAACTAGTTCCTGGTTTGCATTTGTGTTTATTTTGAAACATCATCATAAAAGAAAAATTCATAACTTAAAAAATTTGCTTAAGAAACTACATATTGAGTTTAGACCTATCGTTGCGGGTAATTTTACAAAAAAACGTGCTATCAAATATATTAAACACAATATTTATTCAGAATGCAAAAATGCTGAATATGCTGATAAATATGGAATTATGATAGCAAATCATCATTATGACATAAGAGATAAGCTATTAGCATTAAAAAATAGTATTGATATTGAACTTAAATAACTGGAATTATCATATTTTTTTTAAATTCATAACGATCAAGTAATGGTTCTAAATCTTCATTTGGCCTACCAAATTTAACCTGAGGTATTACTCTTTTATTTTTATTAATTAATAATTCGCAGAACATTGGGTTCATATTGCTTAAAGAGCTCATAATTACTTTCTCTATATCTTTGTTATATTTAATGCTTTTTGTTTTTAACCCATAAGCTTTAGTGACTAAAACAAAATCAGTTCTCGATAAACCTCCATTTATTGAAGAGGCAAAATAATCTGAATTTAACCACTGCTCCTGTGTTTGTTTAATCATTGAATATCCATTATTGTTTAATAAAAAAATTTTAATTGGCATTTTATATTTTTTTATAATTGCTAGTTCTTGTATGTTAAAAGAATAAGAACCATCACCAACTAAGCATATAATTTGTTTTTTCATATTAGTTGCAAAACTAAGACCTATAGCAGCAGGAATAGCCCAGCCCATTGCAGTGTTATTAAAATCATGGAAAAATTTTTGATTTTTTTTGAATTCAAAAGCTTGCATAGCCCAAGCAATAGTACAGCCAGTATCAGAACATATAATTGTATTTTTTGAAATTTTTTTTGAAAGTTTTTTTATGAATACATAAGGATTAATTTCTTTTTCTAGAAAATATTCCTCTGGACAGATAGGATAATTTGTTTTCCAATGTTTTATTTGAATATACCATTTGTTATAACTTTTAAAGTTTGTTTTTTTTGAGATGTTTAGAAAACTAGAAATAAATTTTTTTGCGTCTGAATGTATTTTAACATCAATTTTCAAATTAAATCTAATAAATTTTTGAAGCTCACCATCGTCAATATCAATCATAATTTTTTTTGCTTTTCTTGCAAATGTGTTTATTGGTGAGCCAGTTGCTTTTGTATCAAGTCTGGATCCTATAATAATAACAAGATCAGAATTTTGCACGGCAAAGTTAGCGTATCTTGTTCCATGTGTGCCCCACGTTCCTAAATTATATTTATTTTTATATTCTAAAACATGTGCTGCACCCCATGTTAAAACCGTAGGTATTTTTAATTTGCTTACCAATCTAATAGCTAATGACTCTGCATTTGATAAACATACGCCCCAACCTAAAATCAATACTGGTCTTTTAGACTTATTTAATAGTTTATTTATTAAATTTATTTTTGCTGAATTTTTTTTGTCATCATAAGGTAAAGATTTTTTGTTTAGTTTTGATATAAATTTTTTGCATTTTTTTAAATTTATAAATTCTCTTTGAATATTATCTGGTATATCTAAAAGAACTGGACCTGGTCTTAAATTATTTGCAATAAAATATGCTTTCTCAAGTTCATAAACAATTTCTTCAGGTTTCTTTATTTTATAAACATACTTGGTAACAGATTTATACATCGAAACACATTCAGTTTCTTGAAATCCAATTTGTCTTACTTTTAAATTATCTTTTGATCTAAAAGTGCTGACTTGACCAGTAATAAATATAACCGGAATTGAATCAAAAAAAGCTCCACAAATACCTGTCGATAAATTTGTTGCACCTGGTCCACTTGAGGTAAAAACAACACTGCTATTTTTTTTGTATCTTGAATATGCATCTGCTGCCATTGCACATGCTTGTTCGTGTGTAGGACATACATATTCTATATTTTTTATTTTAGCTACCGAATGAATTAGATGTAATGAAGCGCCTCCAGATACTGCAAATACGTGCTTGATATTTTTTTCTTTCAAAAACTTTGCAATATAGTCTGATACTTTAATACGCATGAATAACTATAACATTATAATTAATATTTATTTACAAATTTATATAAAAATTTCATTAAATTTAAAAAACTTATAAAATAATAAAGTCTTTTTTGTTTAATATTAAAAAAGTTATTATCTTTCATTATAATTTTATTACTTAAAAGTCTTTGTAATCTATCTTCATATAATATTTCATCATTAAATTTCTTAAAAAGAAAATTTTTTTCAATAATATCTGTCTTAATTAATATTGAAAATATTTTAATTCTTATAGAGGTAATATAGGCTCCAGGTACATTGATAATTATATAATTTAATGAAAGAAAAAGGCAAATTATTAATAAAAATAATTCTAAATCAAATGGATTCATCATTATGTAAATTGAATAAAAAATAAAAAATATAACACTAATAGAAATAGATAAAAAATGTGATAAAAAAATATTTTTTAAAATATTTTTAAAAAATTTAAATAAAAAAAATCTAAATATAAATAAAAAAAATAAATATATCATTAAAATAAAAATTTATAAGCATATTTAAAAAAGTAAAAAAATATTTTTCCCCTAAGGGTAATTAATAATTTATCATTTTTTTCACTAAGAAATTTTGAGTTAATTAATTTTTTTAAATAATTTTCTACAAATTTTTTATTTATAAATAAAGTTTTGATTTCTTTAGTTGTTTTTTTTTCATTTGTAAGAATTAATTCATATAAAAATAAAGTTGGACTAGTTGCATAAAATAAAGATGAATAAAATTTAAAACTTATAATTATTGTTATAAGGAAAGTTAAATATAAAAAAACAAATTCATTTAAATAAAAATAAAAAAATAT
>MDTG01113817.1_pt1 | contig 14542 bp, 12 predicted proteins | sample 811421 | NCBI WGS metagenome assembly MDTG01 (sample SAMN05326645, study PRJNA326480) | marine metagenome | isolation source: seawater | place: Pacific Ocean: South East | collected 2011
GTTGCATTCTCACCTTCTTCATTCAACCACGGGCGATCAGGATCTAATGTTGATGATGGTTGGATAAAATTAGAGATGATGCTAGAAGGTATCATAGGAAAACCTCCACTTTCTGGGATCCCATACAAAAACATATGACCAAAGAAATAGGTAATACATCCTCGTTTATCAAAATCAATAAACAACGCCACACTTCCCCTGTAGGGACAATTTACACCGTTATCTGGAAGACTAGAATTCCATCCCGTTTCTTCAAACGGGCTACTATTATACCACAGTGCAAATTGAGCATATTCAAGAAGTTCATCGATGGCTATGAGTTCCACATCACCTGATGGATCTCTGGCAAATCGATCGGGATCGTTTTCTCCTGGCTGGTTCATATTAAATCGCAATTGTCTGACTGCAAACAAAACATCAGGATGAGAAACGTCACCTTCTACGAGTATTTCTGCTGGCTCGCCTTCTTCTGCAAATCGTTCATTCACCAAGAAAACACCTGCGGCAAAATCTGATTCATCGTCTAGGAAATCTTCGACTTTGAAATCTCCCTTCAACCCAAGCATAGCGGGAGTTGCAATCGAGGTCAATAGAATCATCAACAATGCTATCAAAGGAGCCCATGCACCTGAAAATCTGGCGGTTAATGCAAGCCATGACGTCGGAATTAATCTAACCAAACCCTCAGGCTCTCGTTCGAGTTTCCCTTTTTCTTCCAACCAATTATCTACATCGTATCTGAGAAGAGGTACCCACAATCCAGTTAAAATAAACGCTGAAAGAACACCCAATCCTGCTTCTATTCCAAATGAACGTAAGGCCGGGATATCTGAAAACAAATTCGCCATAAATGCTCCAATAGTAGTGAATGACGTGAGCATAATTGCCCTACCTACTTTTGAAATTGCAATGTATGCGGATGTTTCCGTACTTTTTCCGGAACGTCTCTCTTCCTTGTACCGATGTAGAGCGTGAAGACTATCATCGATACCCAGAGCAAGAATCAATATTGGAAGGAGGTTAGAAAATTGCGATCTCTGAATAACCTCCACCCCTGCCCAGTCCCCGAGAATTATTCCCCAACCGATACTCCCTTGCATCCAAGTAAGACTGAGAATTAATCCGCTACCGACTATTACAACATCTGTCCATCGTCGAAGACTTATCCAAAGAAGAATCGATATGGCAATTCCCATAAATGCGATTAACCAAACACTGGATAGTATCTCTCGATTGACCTCGACATTCGGAGATTCCCCGATTAGTAACGTGTTAGTTAATCGATCTTCTTTATTGATTTCATCCTCAAGGGCGAGGAAAAGCCACTCTGTAGAGCATGCCTCTCCTCCCAAACTAACCTGTAATCTACAAGATTCTGAATCTAAATTAGGGGGATCTGAATCAAAAGATAGACCATTAGCAGAATAACCCCATTCTAATTTTGCATCACCCCATGAAAATGTCCAACCATCCTCGATCATTGCTTCTCGGTCAAACTGAACTAACATCCATGCGGAACTGGCAGACCAACGACCTGGTTTCCATTCTGCTCCTTCCCATGAATCCCCTTGAAGGACTCCATTAACAGGACCAATTATTTCAGAATCTGGATCGTGTAAAAATGCTCGATCGTTAGAGAGCCACCTAAGAAATGCCCCATCACTATTGTTTGCCATTCTGTGAGCTGCAAGATCAATATGATCCTGGGTAACATTCGGATCATCAAATTCTAGACACTCTAAATTACCACAATCATGCCAATTAGTTTCAGGAGGGATATCAACAATGAAAATCCCCTGTGGTTCCTTACTTGGTTTTGTCAATAGTGTTTCATTCTTCATGAATGATCTAAAATTATCCGGAAGTGAAAGGACGCCGTCTACTGGGGTTCCAGTTATTTCTGAGACAAGAGGGCCGAGATTTTCGGCGATTTCGTGATTCTTAACACGGTCTGCTTTTCTATCTAATTCTTGTAATACGGATAAATTTAGAATGCCTCCAGATGGTTCTTCGATTCCGGTAAATAATCCTCCATAAGGTTGAACCTCTTCCCAACCTACTGGTCCAGTATCATCAATTAAACTGATGTTCCGAACAGAATAAATGTACCCAACCATTATTCCATTTCCTGAGAAATCTTGTTGGATTACCCTAGAAGCTGTTAATTCTGGAGTCTCAAGATCATATGATTCAATATCTGCTGGAGTTAGACTGATTGGCAATCCTGGAATCATTAATAGTGTCATAACTAGAATGAAAAAATGAGATAACCGTCTCTTCTGAAATAGGAAGTTCGCGAATTGATCGAAACCACCCATAGTAACCGGTCCATGCTACTCTTGATGAAGACTCGTTCAAATCCTCTTACAATCCCATCTCTCTCAAACGCTGAAGAGTTTCATACATTTCATCTGAAATTTGACCGGCTTGGGCTAATCCTAGTTCGATATCAAGGGGTGCCCCTGCTATCCCTTCTCCGGGAATTCGACGACGATCTCCAGGAAAAGATCCTTTGTCAATTGAAAGTCGGATTTTCCTTCCCTTCGGAGTAGTCAATTTTACCTCTCCACCCAAAACTAGAGTAGTATATGGAACATCTACCATCTGAATTAACCGATTAGATTCCCAACGACGGCCTTCTCCGGGATCAATTCGAACAATTAACGTTAGGTCTCCAGGAATCCCTTCAGGATGTTCATTACCCATTTTCCTAAGACGTAATCTGTGCCCTTGTTCCACACCCTTGGGAATGTTTACAGTGACCGTACTCTCTCTTCTTTCCACACCTCTACCCGCACAAACAGGACACCTAAGATTGCTTTTTGAAGACCCCTCATCGCATCTCCTGCATCGTCTTAGTCTGCTTAGTTCAAAGGGGATTTTACCGCCTAGTTCAGCTGTCTCTGCATCAATATCAATACCCAGTTCTATATCGATACCTTTTGGTTTACTAGTTTGTGAATTAGAGATGTTCTGTGAATTTCCCATCATCTGTCGCAGAATATCTTCCATCCCAAATCCACCAGATTCAAAATTAAATCCTCCGAATCGTTGTTGTTGGTCATACTGCTGTCTTTTCTCTTGTGTTCCTATTGCATCAAATGCAGATTGTATAGATTTGAATCGCTCTTCGGCTGCAGAATCTCCTGGATTTCTATCAGGATGATGTTGCCTTGCTAAACGACGATATGCCCTTTTGATTTCAGCATCAGACGCGGTATTATCGATACCCAAGACCCTGTATGGATCCACATCAGACATGATCCACCCTGGATGTCTTATGTTTTGAACCCGGTCATCGACCCCAATGATAAAGACCATTGCTGATCTAGGCATTAATATGCAAGAACATATCGAATTCAATCCCTCTTACACTCTCCTGACTTTAGCCTGTGACGGAGGAGAAGCAGTCAATGTTGAACCAGGTGCAATGGTCTCTATGTCCGGAATGAGTATGCAAACTGGAATGAGTGGTGGTGGAGGTTTCGGTGGTTTCCTCAAAAGTATGGCAAAATCTGCATTTGGAGGCGAGTCTTTCTTCCTAAATACGTACACTGCTAGCCCACAAGGAGGATGGGTCAGTATTGCCCCAGGGCAACCTGGAGACGTTCAACACACAGATATTCAACCAGGGAGACAGATTTTCATTCAGAGCGGTTCATACCTAGCATCAACTACAAATGTTAAGACAGATACGAAGTTCCAAGGTGCAAAAGGGTTCTTTTCAGGGGAATCACTCTTTTTTGTTAGAGCTTTTACTGAAGGCGGTCACCCTGGCAGAGCATGGTTCAATTCATACGGTGCAATGAAAGAAATCCCTATTCAACCGGGTCAAGTTGTTACCATCGATACTGGGCACGTTGTAGCATTTGACGATACGGTATCTTATGAAATTGGGAAGGTGGGAGGCATGAAGTCATTCATGTTTGGAGGTGAAGGAATAGTTATGCATTTCTCTGGCCAAGGACGAGTCTGGATTCAAACCAGAAATCTGGCTAGCCTAGCATCAAACCTGATTCCATTCTGGCCTCCCTCAAATTAGTTCATTTTGCCTAATAATACCACAAAATCAAGTTCTATGGGCATTTACGAATGCCATGGAACCGAGGAGGATCACCTCCACTCGTCTGATCGATGACGATGGAATAATCCAACACGGTGACATATTATTGCATTCAGATGGCTCATGGTCAAGAAGTAATGGTGACGAAGATGTCCTGGAAACAATAAACGGAGAGAATCGAGTAATAACACGTTCATTCCAAAATTGGCATACACATCTACCAATGATTCTTAATCGAAGTATGGGAGAAGGATTACCCCTCATGGAATGGTTACAACAATCCATTTTCCCCACCGAAAAACATGTTACAAGAGAATTAATTGAAATTGGGACAGAAGCTGCTGTGGCAGAATTAATTGCAACTGGAACTACGTTCGCATGTGACATGTATCATTTTCCTGAATCAATCGCACCAATTCTTGCAGAGTCAGGTATTCGTGGAATTGTCTGTGGCCCAACTACCAGTTGGCCACCTTCAGATTCTGCTGAGGAAGACGAAGATGGTGTTGTAAACAAATTGCAAAAATTACTTTCATCAGGATCTTTAGCAAATGGACGTGTGGAGTATGGAATTGCCGCACATTCTGTATACACTTGCTCAGAAGAGACGTTGCACCGCGCAGCTGATTTAGGAAGAAAATATGATGCATATGTTCACATACATACCAGTGAAACTAGAACAGAAGTCTCTGACTGTTATGCTATTCATGGAATGTATCCCATAGAATATCTTGACTCTCTTGGATTTCTCTCTGATTCGACCGTTTGTGCTCATTGTGGATGGGTCACAAAAAAGGAAATGCGAATCCTCGCAGAGAAAGGATGTCATGCAGTTCATTGTCCTGTAAGTAATCAAAAGTTGGCATGCGGAGGAACAATGTCCTATCCAGCCATGATTGATGCTAAAGTAGACGTTCGATTAGGGACAGATGGAGCTGCGAGTAACAACTCATTGAATATGAGAGAAGAAGCAAAGGCTGCTAGTTTAATTCAGCGCCACGACCATTGGGATTCTACAATTCTAAATCCAAAACAAACTTGGGCTCTAGCTACTAAAGGGAGTAAGGATTGGATAACTTGGGACTTAGATGATGTACGATTACGCCCACTGGGAAAAAGCGACAGAAGATTGTTGTCAAATCTAATTTACAGTGGAGGGAAATGCCTCGATGTATTTGTTGATGGCCGAGCCCTAAGAAGAGATGGCAAAACCATCAGCATTGATGAACAAAGTGCCTTGAACAAACTAGAATATGCTGCAAGGGAGTATTATTCACACATTTAATGTTGAATAGATGTTTTATATTTGACAAATATCCATTACTTCATGGTAGAAGGTTATGCAGATAGCGGCCACATAGTTTCAGTTGAATTTGACCCAAAGGTGAAGGTCTATTGGTGGTTAGGGGCTATGCTCGTACAAGCTTCAACTTTCATTGGATTATTGATTGTTCCATTTTGGTTAGTTCTTGGTATGATGGTTCATCAAAAACAATTCGAAGGCTTGGCGTGTTCACTAACCGACCGCTCACTAAACATTCGAACAGGGTGGTTATTCAAGAAACAGCAAAACATTCCTCTTGACAAGTTAACCGACGTTTCAATCCATGAAGGCCCAATCCTGAATGCATTCGGAGTTGTACGCATGCACTTTGAAACCGCTGGATCAGCACCATTTATTCTCACCGGAGTAAAAGGTGGACCCCAATTCAGAGATATTGTTCTACAACAACGAGATGCCCTTTCAGCACAGCCGACAATGACAGTTCAAAACTCACAATCTGATGATGTACTCGTTGAAATTCGAGATTTACTAAAGGACATACATGCAAACCTGTCAAAAGAATAAGTAATACTTCATTTTTGAACGTTGATTGTGAACATTGGTTCATATGGTATTAGAATTCAATGCCAGAACATGGAATGTAATCTGGATGCTGTGGGTAAGGCTGTGAGGCTCAAACTTGGAATCTTAGGCGTCTTTGCCGGATTAATTACCACTGTATTTTTCGTTTTACTTGGTATCGACTTTGGAGTTAGTTGGATTATTCCTCTGGGAATCATTGGAGGAGGTGCCTTTTCTATGTTTGAAGGGTGGGCTGGTTGGTGTGTAGTCCGAGCAATAGGAATTCAAACTCCGCACTAAGTAACTATTCTGATTCATTTTCTGGAGCAGAACGAATACGTCTGGCAGGAATGCCCCCCCAAATCTCACCAGGAGGAACATTAGTGAATTTGGGTAAAACTGCTCTAGAAGCGACTACCGCTCTATCTCCGATGACACAACCGGGCGCAATGAATGCCCCCGACCCTATGACACAATTATTTCCAATGATTACCTTGGATAGATGAATCCCATCCTTTTCAAAAAGATGACCATTAATCGCTGCACTACCTCCTATTACTGTTTGTCGACCTATCGTAACCATATATGCATCATTGATATTTGGAGTATTAAGTTGGGCGCCTTTACTGATTTTCATACCCATCATTGAGTAGTACATATTCCCGACAAAGGAGGGAACCATCCATTGTAATGAAGGCAAGGCTAAGCGGTGAAATAGAGACATAAAGCCCCACCTTATGGTTAGCCAACTTTGTGTTGGTGCTTGGGCCGATGATGTTCTAGGTCTCAAAATTAATCCAAAAATTCCGAGAATTATTAAATCAACAATACACCATGCTAGTAAGCCCATTCCAATTGCTGCTCCTTGGGCAAGAAGGCGGGTTAACGGATCAGTAATTTCGCTAACTTGCTGAAACATCCAAATCCCTGGAATTGCAGAAATCCCCCATATCAAGAAACCAAAAGGCAAAACTAAGATTGACAAAGATGTCTGAATCAAGCCAAAGAATCGCAATGGCTTCGCCATTTGATCACTTCATCATTTAATCAATGTTGGAGGCTAAATTTGATGAGTTTGAATTTTCTTCGGTGAGAACCACTCCTCTGGCAGCCGCACGATTTCTAGCATCCTCTTCATTTGCCACTCTGATACCTTCTTCTAGATCGATTCTTGATGCCAATACTGTACCTGCTAAAATTACAATTGTAATCGTCATGATTGCTACTCGACTATCAAAAGTTGAACTGGCAATTCCATACAGGAAGGTGCCAATCATCGCGGCAGACTTTCCTAAGAAACCAAAGAATCCAAAGAATTCAGACGTTCGAGTTTCAGGAATCAACATCGAGAACATTGAGCGAGCTTGAGCTCCAGCAGAACCCATAACCATTCCAACTAAACAACCCAGAATAATCCATTGGAGTGAAACTGTAATTCCAAATGGTTCCCACACATTGTCCCTCATGAATTCAGCCCAACCATCTACCATTCCACCCTGATCAACCATAGTCGGATGACGATCACCAACTTCTGAATTAATGGAATCTGGTCCGATTACAATAATGGAAAACCGATGATCAGATACATTGTCGAAGGCTGATATTAGAGAGGAGGCATCTTCAGAGGTTATCGTTTCAACCTCTTTGACAGACACTGACGCCTCATCAACAAATAATGACGCTGCAAAAATTCCAGCAAATACGAGCAATATCGCAAGAAGAGCTGTTAAAGGTCCCAAATTCATCTTTTGAAGATACATGATAGCGCTACCAAGAAGAACAAAGGATACAAGGATTACTAACAGGACAAGAATCCCCGATGACACTCCCAGTTCGTTCGTACTAGATGATGTCGAATCTGAGTCTGACTGGTCTGGGAAATGAGCCTGGAAGGCATCTCTAAATTCTGCATCTCCCGCAGAATTCTCACCGACCCATCCATCATATCCTCGATTATACAGTGTATTCATTTCATACAATCCTGATGTTTCATTATAGGTGAATGTGAAGTCATATCTAGAGGCTTCTCCTTCAGCATCGTCGGGTAATCCGTTGTTGTCTGAATCTGTCGTAGGGTCTAATTCCAACGGAGCGAAAGCTGCTGCTGCAACAGCTACAAAACAATAAATGATCAAAGCAAGCATTAGTGCAAATTTTGTCCCCTTGATGTTTGCTAACTTCCCAAATACGGCGGTCATTGGGATTGCAATCACATTGACTGTAAGCAATAGCATGATGTTCATACTAGTATCCAATCTCAGAACTGATTCGCCAAATGCGCTAGCCATACTCGCGATTGTATTTACACCATCATAGAACAAAAGATAAGCAACTAGAAAGAGAGCAAGAACCTTGAATCTCTTGATTTCTCGTGCTGTTTGGAACACTTGTCCATATGCAATCTTCATTGCTGGACGGAAGCCTGTCCATTCCATTGTAGTCTCAATATCAGGTTCAGGTGTCCATTTGAACATTAAAGCTCCAAAACCCCACCACCATAGAGATGAGGTCACGAAAATTACGGCCAATTTGAAATTAGTATCCCAATTGAAGGGACCTAATAACAATAAAAGGTGGAACATCAAAAGCAATGACCCACCTGCGAAACCATAGACGTAACCATATGTCGAAACATGATCTTGCATTTCTTTTCCTCCAAGGTAAGGCATGAATGAATAATAAATTACATTTCCACCAGTAAATCCTACAGTTCCAATCGTGTACGCTAAAGCGAGGAAGATATAGCCTGAAGAGCCAAAATAAGGAGCTGCTCCCATTATTGCTGTGAATAAAACACCTGCAACAGTATACCATTTCAATAGCTTCTTTTTGATTGGCATCTTATCCGCAATCACCCCAAGTGCAGGTGCTGTCAAAACGACAAATATCATTGAAAAGGTTAACACGTAAGCGTAGAAAGCATCCCCAGACTGAGTTCCAGTTGCTAAATTGTACAAACTTGCCATGACTTGAGGTGCAATCACAGTCATTACTGTCAAAGCATAGGCTTGATTTGCCCAGTCATACCAATACCATCCTTGAATTCCTTTTCTTTCCTCGGGTGACATCGAATCTAGTAATTTCCCAACATCTACTTTTTCAGTTTCAGAGACAACAGATGTATCGGTCATGTGCCCTACAGAGTATCTACGTACTTGAAGATAGGACCGGATTATTGGTGGGTGAACAGCCAAAATACCTATTTTCGATGCCTCGTCGGGAATATGTGGCTAAGGGTATGTTAGGTACAAATGAACGGGCGGTGAAAATCCACCACTTGGTCAAAGCTCCTGAAAATTCCCCTGAATCAATTAAGATACGGGAATCATGGGATGCAAAGAGCCCTGCCACTGTTTACAAAACTCCTGAAAGACTACCAGATGGTACACCATGTACCGCAGCAACAGTAATTCTCAGAACTAAAGGATGCGAATGGTGGTGGAAGAGTGGTTGCACATTTTGTGGATATTTCAATGACGTCAGAGACGATGTTACTAGCGATGATCTTCATGCTCAATGGGAAGAGGCGAAAAAAAGAACCAATGATTTTGAGGATTGTGCAATGGTAAAAGTCTACACTTCTGGAACTTTTTTTGAGGATAAAGAAAATCCGCCTGATTGGCAAGAAACAGTGCTAAAGGAAACATATGATAGAGGGCTCCATTTAGTAATTGAGGCTCAAGCACATCTTTGCAAAGAGGAAAAAATTCAGTGGGTTGCAGAACGTCACCCAGATTGCACAATAGCAATAGGACTTGAGGCATATGATGACGCAGTTTTAAAATTCAATTGCAACAAAGGATTCAATACAAAACAATGGCATAAGGCCGTAGATGTACTGAGAGAAAATGGTCTCAGGGTCAAAAGTTATCTTTTATTCAAACCTCCATTTATGTCAGAAGGAGATGCTGTAAATCAGACATCTGCTTGGATTAGGTCTATCGCTCCTCTCTCGGATGAAATTTCCATTAATCCAATGAACATACAAAAACGAACTGTTGTTGATAGAATCCATAGGTCTAGAGAATATCGTCCACCATGGCTTTGGAGTCTAGTGAAAATGATCAAGAATGTACACAATGATGTTCGTCCTGTGTCTGCACTTAACTCCTCTGAGGGATGTAGAATAATTGTTCATCCAACAGCAGCAGGAATGATTCGAGGATCCCATAATTGCGGCCAATGTGACCAAGATGTTGCTGCTGCGATCGAAAGATACAGTGTTTCCGCAGATATTGATGAATTTGACGGAATAGAATGTTCATGCGAAGAAGTTTGGAGGAATGAAATTCAATTGGACAAATCCTTGCCATGCCCTCTGGGAATTGGAAGTGATAGAAGAATGTCTACTGATAAGGTGTTACGTGCCCCTTGATTGGTATTGGTACGTTGTTTTACATCCTACATCCGCCCAACGCTTAAGGGCGGCAGAATAGTGGAAGGAATATCCAACACCGTAAAGTGAGGGAGGAGAGAGTGCAATGGAAGAAGATAGTGGATTTGGACTGTTAGATTACATGCGTTCGGATGAGGAACCCGAATTAGGAAGAATGGCAATTGGATTTGGATTTGTTATTCTCTTAATTTTCATCGTATTGTACGATGTATTGTATCCAGGTCACGGTTTCCCGGTAGTCAGCGATGTTGTACCTCTTCTTGTTGGTGTAATGGATAGTAGTATCTGGTTCTTCATATTAGGAATCATGATCGGTTTCTTTTCACTTGTTGCTAGTGTTCTAGTTGGAGCAGTAGAGGAGTGATTGATATGAATACGATAATTCTAATGATGTTGATATTCTGGGGAACTCTTTTGATTTTTGCTTGGAGGTTGAGGGCAGGTCTAGGGTTCCTAGGTGATGTAATTGCAGGAGTGACTGGATTCATGCTAGGGAAAGCCCTAGGACCTGGCGCAACTATTCTTGAGGGTAGATCCGGAACTGCAGCTGCTGCTTGGATTAACCACGGAATTGTTTGGTTATTTATCGGAGCGAGTATTACATTTGTTGATTTATGGCTTGGACATTCTCCCAATGCTCTGTATAGTCTTCAGTCTTGGAGTTGGGATTTAACAGGAGACGCTGCCTTCAATCCTAGCATTATGGCTACCTTTGGAGGGATGATTATGCTAATGATTGGATGTTCATTGCACATAATTCCAAGAATGGCAGATGCACCACTTGCCAATGAGACAAACGCAGGGATCATGGCGATGGTTTTCACCGGTGGATTACTGCTCTTCGTACTCGGAAGCCAAGTTCAAAATGATATAGGAAATGTTATTGCTTTCATAGGCTATAATGTTCCAGCGTTAGCCGCATTAGCCATAATCGCAAATCTATTGCTTACAATCAGAGTACAGACTACAGGACTAAGGGCACCTCAGTGGTTTATCATAATAGGATTAGTGGGCTGGTTTGTAAGTTCAATAACATTCGTTGCATTAGGTAAAGATGCGGCGACTTTTACCCTTTGGATTAGTGAACAACTTCACATTGGAATGTTCTTATGTCTGATCTTTGGAGTTGTCTATTATGCAATACCTTCGACAACTGGAATTCCCATCCCTAGTCGATCACTCGTCGGTCTCACTCTTCTAGGATCGGTAGTAACTGTATCTCCCATGGCTTACGATCCGGCGACACTGAGTTTCTTGGAATTAGCATGGCTACCTTTGGATTTAGGTGTCACCGGCGGTGCATCGTTCCCCCCTTGTGGAGGTGAAGCGGATTGTACTTCATCGCTCATTATTACCACTTTGATGGCACTCTCTATTCCCGTTATGTTCATGTTTTCCACAAATGTACTAACAGCAATTAGGCGTTCTGGCGCAATCTTTGAAGATACATCAATTACATTGATTGCTTTTGGCTCATTCATGTTGCCAATTATGTCAATTGCATCACTGTTCACAACCCTCGATGCTATGAGTGGCAGTAACGAATTATCTGCAGCTATTAGTTCAATCAGAATGGGAGCAATATGGGGTGCGATTATTCCACTTGCACTGGGTGGAGCCTTAGCAATCATTCCAGATGTTACAGGTAGAGAGCTAGAAAGCGAATCATCAGGGTTAAGAGCAGTATGGTTCCTTGGACTGGGGATAATTGGTGCCTTTATGGTCAGTATGATGTCTGATTTTGCAGAGATATCATTCGCGGAAGCAGGACTGGAAGAAGGATATAGTACAACTGCTGCTGAATTAGAGCCAATTGCTTCTATCTTATTCTACGGTGTTGTTCTTGGGGTTCTATTTTTGGCTCAAAATGTAGTACGTGGTACACGTTCAGGCGACGTCGAACCGGAATTTAGCATTCTTGGACCTTCGAGATACGTAATATCTGGATCTACAACTGTGCGAAACCTCTTGACCGCAGGAGTTACACTTGATACTGTTCTCACCACAGACGATGGAAGTGATGATTCTGTTGGCCCCACTGTGCTCTCTGAAGAGGAGTAATTAACTCATGAGAATCGGCCTTGTTGGCAAACCAAATGTTGGAAAATCAACTACTTTTTCTGCACTTACAGAAACGGTTGTAGAGATTGCGAACTATCCATTCACTACAATAGAGGCAAATATTGGTATTGCATGGATTCCGATTAGATCATTATGTGCTTGTTCTGATTTGACAAAAAAAATGAAAGATAGCGGACGAAGCATTGATTCAAATAAAGATCGAAAAGGTAGTATTTGTACACCTCGAACGGGTTCTTGTATTGGCTACCGAAGAATTGTTCCTGTTACTTTGGTCGATGTAGCGGGACTGGTTCCCAATGCACATCAGGGAAGGGGACGAGGGAATCAATTCCTGTCCGATTTAGCCAATTGTGATGCATTAATTCAGGTTGTAGATGCATCTGGAACTACGGATATTGAAGGTAACCCCGTTGGAGAAAATGCATGTAATCCAGAAGAGGAGTATGAATTTTTGATAAATGAATTGGATGCCTGGATTTCTGGAATTTTAAATGACTCTTGGGCAAGGGGAGCAAGAAGAGCACAAGCAGAAGGACAGATTGCATTGGTTCGATATATCCATTCACAACTTAGTGGACTTGGGGCAAATGAGTCGATGGTCACTACAAGTCTGTCTTCATTTATTACTGAAAATCCAAACCTGGATGTTCCATGGACATGGAAAGAAAATGTTGTGAGTCGGTTAGCAAGTAATTTACGTGAAAAATTGTTTCCTGTTTTCGTTGCTGCAAATAAAGCAGATCAAGCAGATCCTTCAAATTGGATAGACTTGAAACAACGTATTGAGGAAAGAGGTGGACTGATTGAAGCCACATCTGCAGAAACCGAACTTGGATTAAGAAGAGCTGCAAAAGCAGGTGCAATAGAATACCAACCAGGAGATAATGACTTCATAATTTCAGAATCGGCCGAATTTAGTGATGCACAGAAAAAGGGACTTGATGCGTTATCTAAGCGAATTGAAAACATGGGAGGGACTGGATTAATCTCTCTAATCTCATCTGTTGTTTTTGATAGATTAGATCGAATCGTAGCCTATCCTGTCCAAGATGAATCAAAGTGGATTGATGGAGATGGAAGAATTCTTCCTGATGCTCTCCTAATTCCTCAGGGTTCAACGGCAAAGGATCTTGCTTACGCTGTTCATACAGATCTCGGTGATGGATTCATCAGAGCTACCGATGCAAGAAGTGGAAGAGTAATTGGCGCAGACCATGAATTAGCGAATGATGATGTTGTGAAGATTCATGCAAAAACATGAATCATGCAGTTGTAGGATCTTCAATATCTACAACAGGTTCCATTGATACCTCAAAGATAGTAGCAGTCCAAGTAATATCATATGTTTGATCATCAGAAGACAGGAAAGGAGGGAAACCAACAGCATCATTCTGAACATCTGCAGTTAATTCAACGATCCAATCTCCGCGCCCATTATCTGAAGTCATCCATACTGAACGGATGTCTGCTTCTGTGCCATCTGCTTCGTAATCCTGCCCATCATAACCATCGATTAAAATCCAAGTCAATGATGCAGCATTACCGTTTCCACAGTTTCCTCCATCCGTTTGATCTGCAAGTTCGCCACTAACTCCAGACACATCTGATGATGCATCTACTCCGTTATTTTGTCCAGGTCCTACTGCTCCCTGATCTTGGCATTGTATTGTCATCGTTACTGAAGCCAAATTTTTGTTATCTCCAATCATTTCCTCCGTAATTACGAACGTATCTTCATGCGTATCACCATCAGATAATGCATCTGTGGTTTCAGATTGTGTCAATGTTTCTTCAGTGAATGAAACAGTCCACTTTCCAGAAGGTCCTGATGAAGAGGACGCATCATCTAAGCCAACCAATCCTGGGACCATTGCAAAATAAATTGGAAAAAGGAACATGAAGAAGACTGAGACTCCTAACATAACTTGACTTCGACGATCTTGGAACGTCTCTGCTAGGTCCATGGACAGTTATGATAGGTCCATGTTTTTCAATGTCCCGTTTGGTTTATTCCGATTCCTGCCCACTAATTGGTGGCCAATTTACTATTATTTCGTCGGTTTTTTTCCATTTTCTATCCAAACCCCAACTTGCTAGTCTTCGTTTTGATCTACCATATTCAGGAAGCATATATCCAATACGACTTCTTTCCCAA